>Ga0116229_10003338_pt1 | contig 26298 bp, 31 predicted proteins | sample S1TSphgellanicum_3_FD_87313 | JGI IMG/M metagenome (GOLD analysis project Ga0116229, IMG submission 87313) | Host-associated microbial communities from peat moss isolated from Minnesota, USA - S1T2_Fc - Sphagnum magellanicum MG | ecosystem: Host-associated > Plants > Peat moss > Unclassified... | reverse complement strand
GCCGATCACCCCGGGGGGCTCGTACATCGCGGCGATCGCCGGGATCGCACCGAATGCCAGGACCCGTATCATGTTAACCCCGAGATAGGTTCCGCGGCTACGACGACCGTCGAGAAGACGTTCATTCGCATCCATGATCGCGAGGATATTGATGACGCCGCAGACTCCGCCGAGCACGAGGAACCCCCCGAGCATCGGTGCCCGTAGCGCCAACAAGATGGCGAGCGGGGCCAGGAACCACGACGAGCGCATGACGATGAGCCGCTTCCGCGCGTAATACGCTCGCAAGTCAGCATCTGGTTCGGCGCTCGGACTATTGGGGCCACCCGTAGACGTCCCCTGCTCTGAAGGCATCATTCCTCGGACCCTGGCGTTCGTTCGACTACTCGCGGAGGGCCCGGCGAGCGGTCAGCGTCGCGACCGCAACGCCGGCGACGAGCCCACCCACCATACCCGCGAGTGCCCACCAGGACGCGCCGGTCCGGGCGGCTAGCGCAATCCCGATCCAAAAGCCGCCGACCACGCAGACGACGAACGCCGCGCCGATCCCGGCGAGTCGCAGGAGCATCGGCTCGGCGTACCGCTACGGCGACGGGAACGGAGATGGGGACGGCGCCGGCGAGGAGCCGGCTTCGAGCTCCACGGTGTAGTTCATGAAACTTGGGCCGCCGATCACGCTGAGCCCACAGTACTGCACCGGGCCGAAGTTGCTGGAGGTAAGCGAGAACGTCGCAGAATTCGGGCTGGGCGGCGTCAGCGTCACATTCGAACAGGACGTCAGGCTAACGCTGATCGACTCGTTGTACGGTGCGCCAAGCCAGCCGGGTTCGCTAGCGGTGAACGTCTGCGTCCCACCGGAGGGCACTTCGAGGGCCGATCCGTTCACCGGGACCACGCTCGGCGCCGTGAGCTGCGGGCTGACGAGCGCCGGCGAGGACGCCGGCAACGGCGAGTTCGACGCATCGCGCGCGCTCACGGAGATCGTGAACGGCACGATCGCGAGCCCGGAGTAGTCCAGCGTCACCGCCTGCGATGACGACGAGACGGTCGTCGTCGTCGATGGCTGACCGCCGGCCACCGCAAGGCCGGTTGCACCGGACGTATCGGAGTCGGAGATCACGATCGGGAAGGCATAGGTCCCCGTTACGGGTGAGCCGTTCGCGAGGGCCGTCACGGTGATCGGGACGGTGGCGGCGGTTCCGGCAACGAGCCCGGGCGAGCCGACCGAGACCGCGACGGAGGTGAACGCCACCCCCGGACTCGCCGCGGGCGACGGAGATGCGACCGGATTCAGTGCAAGAACGACGTCGTTGGCCTGGTTCGCGACGATCGTGAACGCGGTGTCGGCGCTGGCGAGCAACGTCCCCGTCTCGTTCGTGCCGCTGAAGGCGAGGGCCGAAAACGTGTCGTTGCCGATCGGCGCATCGATGGAGAGCGAGCACACGTAGGCGCCCCCGGACGGCGGACACGTCGTCGCGTCGACGTTCACGGCCGCCGTCGCCGACGCGCCGGCACCGGAGACGGTTACCTGAACGGATTCCGTCGCCGCGGGAATCGTGCTGATGCGCCGCCGGCTCGACGCGATCGACGGCGCGCTCTCCGGCACGCGAACGCCGAGCGAAACCGGAACGCGCGTTACGGATTGCGATGCACTCCCATGGGCTTGCATCGTTCCGCCGCCGCCATTCGAACACGCCGCGATCGCCGCAGCAAGCACGACGATCGCCGCCGATCCGCCCCGTTGAACGCCTTTCATCCGGAGCGCACGTTTCCGCACGCACGGCTGGCGCTCCTTAGGTTACGGCGAACGCGTCCGGCTTCACCGCATCGCCGCGTTTCCAGCGTAACCACGCGACGATGCGTTCCGCGGCACGTCCGTCACCGTACGGATTGGATGCATGCGCCATGGCATCATACCGCGCCCGATCCCGCAAAAGGGCCGCCGCCTCGGCGACGATCGTCGCCTCATCCGAGCCGATGAGGCGGAGCGTTCCGGCGGCGAGCCCCTCGGGTCGCTCGGTTTCACGACGCATCACGAGCACGGGCTTACCGAGCGTCGGCGCTTCTTCTTGCAGCCCACCCGAATCGGTCATCACGAAGCGCGCCGCGGCCACGCACGCGACCACATCAGCGTACCCGAGCGGTTCGACGAGCCGAACACCGTCCACCCCATCGAGCTCGGCATGAACCACCGGTGCGACGTTCGGTGAAGGGTGTACCGGCCACACGATCTGCGGCCGTTCCGCAAATCCCGCGATCGCGCGAAACGCGCGTGCGATACCGGGCATGGCCGCGTGGTTTTCACGCCGGTGCGCCGTGACGAAAATGATCGGACGCGCCGGATCGAGTCCGGCAAGTGCCTGCGGCGCCGGTCGCTGCATCCGGCTCGCCGCCATGAAGGCGTCGATCACGGTATTGCCGGTGACGAACACGTTCGCACGCACGACGCGTTCGGCGAAGAGATTGTCGCGCGCGATCGATGTCGGCGCGAAGTGAAACGATGCGATGACGCCGGTCAGGCGGCGATTCAGTTCTTCGGGAAACGGTTCGGCGATCGTCGACGTGCGCAAGCCGGCCTCGACATGACCGACCGGAATCTTCGCATAGAACGCCGCGAGCGCCGCGGCCGTGGATGTGCTGGTGTCACCGTGCACGAGCACGACATCCGGTTTCGCTTGCGCGAAGACGGGCTCCATCCCGGTAAGGACGCGCGTGGTGATCTCGGTGAGCGATTGCACCTTCGTCATCACGTTGAGATCGTAGTCGGGCCGGATAGCGAAGAGCGAGAGCACTTCGTCGAGCATTTCGCGATGCTGCGCGGTAACGCAAACGATCGGTTCGATGCGAGGCCGCGCCGCGGCGAGCGCGGCGACGACCGGAGCCATCTTGATCGTGTCGGGACGCGTTCCCATCACGGTCATCACGCGAAGCGGTTGCGAGGGGGTCACGCGGCGCCCTTCGGCGTGCGGGTTGCCGCCCCCGCGACTAGCGCGTGTAGATCACGGGTACCGAGCCGGTGCCCACGGTCTGGTTACCGGGGACGAGCGTGTGCGACGAGCCCGTGTAGACTTGCAGGTTCGTACCATTGACGGCCGCGACATACAGACCATCGCCGGACGTGGCAATCGCCGACACACTGGCCGTCCCCGAGATGCAGCTCCCGTTCGGGTTGGTGATCGGGTTGGCGATCGGGTCGTAGCAAATCCCGTGCGTCGAGGTTAGCAGATAGAAGTCGGTGTCGCCGTTGCCGGTGGTGAGCCCGCGTCCACTTGCCGGAAGACCGACGGTTAAGGTCGCGTTGAACGGCGGGCTGGTGACGGTCGCGTCGAACGTATACACGTAGCTTGCGCCCCCTCCGTTGACGACCGTCGACGAAATCGTTTGAGTCGATCCGTTGCTATACGAACTCGAGGAGTAGACATGAACGGGCGCTGGAGAGGCGCCGAGCGTGGTGAACGAACCGACGGCCGAGCCGGGAACATCCGCGTGCGTGATGATCCCCGCGCCGCCGGTCCCGCCGGCCGAACCCGACGCATCGGGCACAAAGAGAACATCGCCGTTTGCCGTCGTGTTCACGACGGCAATCGAGTCCGGCTGCTCAAGGACGAAGCCCGACGGCGTGTTGGTGGAGTAGGAGGTCGCGAGATACAACGTCGGGGTCGAGTCGGAGATCACGCGTACATATGAGGTTGCCGTATTCGCAAGATAGATCAGCTTCGTTGTCGCCGATCGCGCAAGCGAAAGCGTCCCGACCGTATCGGTCGACGCGTAGTAGTGGAGGTTGGTGCCGACCGTCGGCGACGTCGGATAGTTCAAATACACGTGATAGCTTGCGGGGGTCAGCCCGAATTCGGCACCCTCCAAGTAATACGGGGGGCTGGGATTCCCGCCGGCCGCAAAGACGACGTCGCTGCTGCCATCGGCGTAGATGGCACCCACACCCGGATTGTGGAGGTCCGTGGAGACCTCGTCGCACTTGGCGACGATGCTCGAGAGGATCGCGTAGATATTGACGTTGTACTGCGTCGGGTCGGCGGCCATCAAGAAATGATGGCTGACGTAGATGGTCTGCTGGCCGGAAGCCGGATCGGGGCTGAGCGCCGTGCCGTAGCTGACGTTCAGCGCGCTCGAATTCGCCGTTGCTGAGAGACTCGCGTAGCCTTCGGTGCCGTTGCCGGTGATTTCGTAGCCCGGTGTGGTCGGATACGACGTAGTCGACACGGTTGAATCGCCGGTCACCGGCGTTCCAGCGATGGACACTCCGGTCGAGGTCGCCGGGTAGAGGGCGGCCGAACCGTTCGATGTCGAGACCGTGACCGGATACGCAAACGTCCCGTAGATCTCTTGCCCTTGCGCGTCGAGAAACCGCAGTGGGATCGGATTCGACTGCAGCGATGCGGGATCGATGCACAAGAGCGGCATTTGCACCCACACCGACGCGACCACGCCCTGCAGGTTGAGCGTCGCGGAATTGCTTCCGCCGGTCACCGTGACTTGCGCGGCGGGCGACACATTGACGCTCGTCGCCAGCGTCACGCCGCTCGCGTCGAGGATTTGCCCCTGGAAGGTGTACGAATCGGGCGCGACGTCGATGGAGCAGGTGTAAACGCCGGCCGACCCGGGGCAATCCGCGGAGCCAAGGGTCAGCTGAAAGGTCGGCGAGCCTTGGGTGCCGGTGAACTGCAGGTCGATCGTCGAGCCGTTTTGCGGAACATAGGAGGCGTGACGCGAGGCACCGGTCGCGCGCTTGTGCGAAGCGCCGTCGCGAGTGGGATACGCGATCGTGATCGTCAGATTCTTCGCACTCGACTTCACGGGGGTGAGGGCCACCGGCGACGGTGAAGCGACCGCGGGTTCGTGCGGCGCGCTGCTGCCACCGCCACCGCAGCCCGCAAACACCAGACACGCGATCAGCAGAAGACGACGCATGCTATTGAACTCCAATCGTCGTGCTAACGACGGCAACCCAGAGCGTCGCGGTGTTCGTGCCGTCGCTCACCGTGGTCTTGCAGAGGCCTGGGTTGAGCGGGGTCGCCGCAAACGATGTTCCGGTCGTGTTGGTGACGGAGATGACGGCCGCAGAACCCGTCCCGCACGTCGTCGCATCCAGCGACAACGTGAACGTCCCGCTGTAGCCCGTCTCGAGGGGCGTGACGCTGAACGGTAATGAAGACAGCGTCAGATTCACCGTCGGCTGACCGTAATTCGGATTGCTCGACGAGATCGTGTCGTCGGCGATGCCCGGGAACGTGATCGTGCCGCTGCCCTGATTCGGCGGCGGGCCGCCGACGACGGTGATCGTCGTTATCGAGGGCAGCGTAAGGCCGCTGGCGCTGATGGTAAACGACGCGATCGACGCGCCGGAATAATTGAGGGTGATCGCATCGGAGGTCGACGTAACGACGTTCCCCGGCGTTCCGTTGACGAGCAGCGTCGTTGCGCCCGTCGTGTCGCTATCGATGAGCGTTATCGGCGTTGCGAGCGTTTGATTCGCACCGATCGTCGCGCCGCTCGGATCGAGGAACGTCCCGGCCAACACGACGCCGCTGACTGCCGTGCCGACGGAGAGCGATGGTGCGGTGAGCGTTACCCCGCCGAGTACCGCCTGCAGGGTAATCGCAATCGCATTCGCCCGGTTGGCGACGATCGTTGCCGTTTCCGAGCCATTAGCGAGCACGTCGCCCGATGCGTTCTGGCCGCTATAGAGGGCGACCGCCAGGCCGACCTTCCCGGGTTGGAGCGGGATCGTCAACGAGCAGACGTAGCCGCTCGTGCCCGACGCGCACGACGCGGTGGTCAGGTCGGCCTCATACGGCACCGGCGCGGCCGTGCCGACGGTGACGTTGACGACGACGGATTGCGTCGCGGGAGAGATGTACGCAGGACGGCGGCGTGCGGCGCCGGCCCCCGCGCGGGCGGCTGCCGCCGCGGCGCGGGTGGCGGGGATGGTCAGAGACAGGGTCGCGCTGGCCGTGCCGGCAGCGGATTGCGTCGGGTGCGGCGCCGGGACCGTCGTGCCGGCGCCACCGCCGCCACCGCACCCGACGAGGAGCGCCACGCTCAGAACAAGCGCAAAACGAAAGCCCCTTCGCATTCAACCTCCACCATCGGCGGCGCCTCGGTCAGCGTACACCTTCTCTCGTAGGCACTCGGGCCCTCGCTTCTCTTGTCAGGCGTGACGGGCAGCACGCCCGGAACAATGGAACGCGAACGCTTATACGCCGGGCGGGTGCGTCGTCCCGATACCGCCCGAGAGCCACAGCGCAACGGCGCCGAGTGCAAAACACAGCACGTAGATCAGGATGACCGCCTGACGCACATTCAAGCCGAACCGGAAGATCAGCTGATGGTGGAAATGCCCGCGATCGGCTTCGGTGATCTTCTTTCCGGCACGCGTGCGGCGCACGATCGTCGCCGCGGTGTCGACGATCGGCAGCGCGAGCACGATGAGCGGGATCAGCAGCGAGATTCCGACCGCGGTTTTACTCGCACCGTCGATCGAGACCGTCGCGAACACGTACCCGATGAAGAGCGCGCCCGAGTCGCCGAGAATGATCTTCGCCGGATTGAAGTTGAACGGCAAGAAACCCAGCGCGCCGCCGACGAGCGCCGCGAGCATCAGCGCAAGCTCGGGATGGCCGTGCATGAGCGCGATCACCGTGAGCGAGAAGCCGGAGATCGCCGTGAGCCCAGGCAAGAGGCCGTCGAGTCCGTCGATGAAGTTGATCGCGTTCATCATGCCGACGTACCAGATGATCGTGATCGCGAAGCTCACCGGGATCGGGAAATTATAGTAGATGTGCGTGAACGGATTCTCGACGCCGTGAATCACGAAGCCGTAGAGCAGCGAGACGCCGGCGACAACGATCTGCGCGATGAGCTTGTTGCGCGGGCGCATGCTCATCACGTCGTCCCAGACGCCGACGACGAGGATCAGCGTTCCGCCGAACATCAGCCCGATGATGTCGTGGATATTCTGGAGATTGTGCAGCTCGTGCTTCGTGATCAGGTATCCGAGCATGGCGAAGAGCGACACCGCGAAGCCCATGAAGACCGCGATCCCGCCGATGCGCGGCTTGGGCATCTCGTGCATGCGCCGCTCGCCGACTTCGTCGACCATGCCGACATGCGCCGCGAGTCGCCGCACGAGCGGGGTCAGGAAGGCACTCGTGGCCGCCGCGAGCAGCGCCGTCACGACGATGATGATCGGACTCATGAAGTGCTCCGCGACAGCAGCGCCGCAAACGGGATCAGGGCGACGCCGGCCTCGGCCAGCAATTCGATCGCGACCGGATCGGGATACGGCTTATCGTACACGATCCGCTCTACCCCTGCGCTGATGAGAAGTTTGGAACAGTTCACGCACGGCTGATGCGTGCAGTAGGCGATGGCCCCAGCAAGGCCGACGCCGTGCAGCGCGCCTTGCACGATCGCGTTCGCTTCCGCGTGTGTGGCGCGCTGGCAGTGCTCGTTCACGAGCAAGCAGCCGACCTCGGTGCAATGCGGGACATTGCGGGGTGCGCCGTTATACCCGGTCGTGAGAATACGATGGTCGCGCGTGAGCACGGCACCGACGCTCGCCCGCGGACAGGTGGCCCGCGTCGCGACCGTATGAGCGATCTGCATGAAATACTCATCCCACCCGGGACGCGCTTGTCCGACTATTACTTCGACTCCGACTATTCGCTCGTCGTTGTGCATTGAAGTCCGACTATTCCGAATACGGTCGAAAAGTGTTGTGTTCGGTATTCATAGAGAGCACTATTCGAAGCCGAGCTTCCGTCGTAAATGGACACGGTTGGAGAATCCGCCCGAGAGCATGAGCACTTTGGCTGCGGCAACTCTGCTTGCGATGAGCGGGTGCTGGTCGAGAATAGTTTTGATGAGGGCGGTCAAGGTCGGTGTCCAGCCTGTCTTTGGAAACTGGTAGAGTCGGATGCTCCCGACCATTTCGCTGACGACTAGGCCATCGGCCTCGATGGGGTCGATGAGGCGGAGCATGTCTCCGTCCGTGGGTACGCCCGCGACTCGGGCGATAGTCGAGGGATCGACGCGGCCTAAGGCCCCAACAAGGATGATGGCGATGGTGCGATTTGGATGACCGAAGAGACATTCGACGTCGCCTCCCCCTCGCCCGAAAATCCGCAAATTGGTGACATTAGGGCCTTCGTCGACGGCCACGAATTCGTTCGTTGGAGCGGATGGGGCCCACCGCAGCCGGTTCTTACGGGCCAGCCCTCGGAGCACCGCTCGGAGCTGTTCTATTAGCGGGTTGTCAGGGTTCAGAGTTAGGAGATAGTGCCCGGCATGGAGTGGGTCGTGATAACGCCGGACGATCCCTAAGGCGGTGAGCCTTCTCACGGTGTGGCCGAGATTGGCATCAGTCACGCGTTCACGTTCAGGGATGTCGTTGACGGCGACTGGCTCTAGGGCCGCGATTTCAACCAGGGTCTTTGTGACTGCGGAGCTACCGAGAACGAATGCCGGATATCCGGGGCGATGAGCCTTAGGCGATTTCCGTCGGCCCCTCGGTGCAGCAACGCGCCTGTTCCCATGTGAAAGAGAAGAACTACTCCCTATCGCTGCTGGCGAATCCGCCGAGGGCCTTGCCTTCAATGTAACACTCGTGTATAACAAATGTGCAACATGAAGCCGAAGATTCCCGTCTCTACCTCTCTCGAACCGTCCATTCCGGGTGATTCTCTGGTCACGTTCCGGGCCGGGATTCTCTCTCCGGAACTCGGTCAACGGGTGAACCGCGATGCTGGTGGGGTTGGATTCACGGCTAAAGCCGATCTTTCGCGATTTTATGTTCTTCTTCGTATCGGTCGAGAGGCAATTGCACGGCGAATGTCGAGCGATGAGATGAACATGATCGCCGCGGGTGTCGTCGAGGAACGCCAACCTCGCCTTTTTGATAAGGGATTCTCCGGCTATGACGCTGCGCGCATGCAGAAGCCAGTGTTAATTGCGAGGATTCGTAACGCCGTAAGTCAGCATCCCATCGAGCGTGTGCATGGCGTCGATGCAGAGCAAATTGTCGCCAAGATTCAGCAAATGAATGATCTCGAAGTAGCGGCCTTGGTCGATACGATAGAGCGACTTTGGAGTTTGCGTCCTAAGGCAACTGCCGAGAACTATGCCGACGAGTTAGATTTTATCACGAGCGACTATACGGGCCGCTCGTTTGGCGAATTCATCAGACTCGTCCATGCCTATGTTGTTGCCGAAGATCCCTCACTTGAATATGCACTGAATGACCCTACGGAGGATCTTAAGCACCCAGAGATTTTTGACGGAGACTATGTCTCGTGGTCGAGCCTCAGCGGCCTTGTTTCAGTTGGTTACTTCGACGACAGCCTTCGCATCATGGCTCTTCCTACGGTACCGGATAGCATGATGGAAGAAAAAGTGCGGAAGGGGAAATCGGCTTCTCAGAGTTCGCATCGTTTTGAGTATTGGCTTCGAGGAACGACGCGTCGGAATGCTGTTGCAATTGCTGAAGACATTGTCCGGCATCTTAATGGACGACGGGTTACGACTGGCACGTGAGATTTTCGTGGGAGGCGGGACTCTTTGGATTTGTTAAGCACGCGTTTAAGCGGGACAATGAAGAACCGCCAGACCCGGTAGCTATTCGAGAAGCTCTTGGTGAGCTCTTAGGTGGTCGTGGTCCGGTTATCAACATCGTCGATGTCGATGTTGATCGTTCGATTCTTGTTTTCCGCGCTGTCGACGTTCCCGATGACGAGGCGGAAGCGGCGATGCGCGGAGTTATCGATAAAATCTGTAAATGGCCGAAGACGAAAGACCTTCGGATTCTGGAGACGTTCCGTCTCGTGGGGTTAGTACGTGAGTAGCAATATCGTTCGAACGATTGTCGTTGTTGCTGCTTTTCTCGTGCTACTCATTTCACTTGGGGTGGTGTACTGGGGACCTGAGTTTCGTGAATGGCCAGCGTGCGCTTTTGGAAACGCGGAATGCTCCCTTACGCTTGCGACGTACCTTCTGGTTTGCATCACAACGGTCGCTTTAGGAGCAGCTGCAGCAGCGGCGGTGTGGGCAAAAAAGACGTACGACATGGAGCAAACGCGAATACTTTCTCAACGAGAGTGTACCGCGAGCGACCATAACGATGCGCTTATTGAGTATCACATCGCGGAATGGAAAATACTGCGAGGTGCACCGCCTAATGTCGACAAGTGGTCCTACGTGACGCTTGAGTCCGAACTTGAAAGTCTCGGGCGGTCGCCCGTCCTTGCTGCTGGTATGTTCCTACGATGTTCAGTGTCTAGAGAAATCGAGATTTCTGAATCATCGGAGTCAGGAGATTTTTCACGTGCTCTTGAGCGCCCGATGTCAGACGTTCATCTGCGCAGCGATGGCTCGGTGCATCTACGTGTCTTTGTGAAATATCCGCTCGTCAATGCGGGTATAGTCGTTCATCTTTCGAGACCGAACGACGACGGGATTGAGTACAATCCGATGCCCGGAGGTATGCAGGCAAAGTATCGCGTGTTGCTACCACTGACTCCACAGCAGGTAAAAGACCAGGACTCTGTCACCGACTTGCCCGAGTCAGATGAAGACGTATGAGTATCGATAGATTAAGATACGAAACGTGGCGATTTGTGTTTTGGACGATTATCGTTTTTCTCGCACTATTTATCCTGGGTTGCGCGTTCGTCATCCCCATTAGTCGAGAACAGGGCTGTAATCGGTGGGCAAGACACGATCAAAACGCAACGTGCACCGATCCCCATCGCACGCCTTCTCCGATTACTAATGGAGAGGTCTAGGTCCTAAGCCGCGATGAGAAACTCCGGCATGCGTGGCATACGCCGGGAATTCGCTTCATTGGCAAGGTCCCGATAATATTCGCGCATATCCGCTCTTTTGATAATGGCTGCACTTCGCTCACCTGGAAGCGCGCCGTCTCTCGCGCGCGCGTTTCTCCAGGGACTATCGTGGTGCGTAAGGGCAATTAACTGGTCTGGCGTGTAGCGCCGGTAAAAATCAACGATGTTGTTGATAATCTGCCGAGTCTTCGCGTCGATCTGCTCCGGGTCGGGCTCAATTTCGCCGGGATTTACAAGCCCTTGTCTGCGGTGTCTTTGGTACACTGCTGGAACAACGGGGCCATTGGCCCACGCTTGCATGGCGTCGCGAAAAACCGGCCCGGCATTCCAGCCGAGAGACCACGACTTTACGAAGTACAACATCTTATGGAGCGTGATGGGATTCAGCGGCCCCGTTCTCTGGAGAATGGCCTCTGCTACATCAAGTGCTCGGTACTCGGGCAGGTTTACCGCCCCTAAGTCCATGGTCGTGCTACGCCTTTCAGTCTTGGGTTCTCGTTGATCGAAGTTCAGCCCCAAAGGTTGCGTCTGGGTTGCCGGGACGTGCGTCAGACGAGCCGCTGACCCCTTCGTCTCACGGAACGGCCACCAATAACTCCATGTCATCAAGTTTTCCTCCTCCGCGCGGCTTACTGAGGGCCGGGTCACGTATTCTGCGCTCGGAACGTGGTGGACTGGTCCGGGCCTGAGGTGGATTTCGGTCCACCCTTTCCGTCATTCTACTCTACTATTCCGAAGAGCGCTACTCGTATCCGCGCTATTCGGAATAGTAGGAGGAACGAATCGAAGCGGCTAACCGGGGCCGTCCCTACGGTGAAAGAAAAGACGCGCCAGCCGAAAACAAAACCAACCGCTGCTGTACCGGCAGATGGCGAAGTTGCGCGTGCATCATTCAGTATCGATACGAAACTTCTTAGGGATATAAAACACTTAGCGGTTGACGAGAACGTCTCGTACTCGGCGGTCGTTGAGGTAGCATTGCGGCGGCTACTCAGATTGAACGCGACCGAGATTCATTCGGCTATTAAATCTGCTGATGCGACGAAGCGGCGAAGATAGTCTAGGTCTTTGTACTCTTTCTTTCCTACATCAATTTACGTCGTCATCCGGCTTGTCCACTAAGCTAAAGACCTCGGGAAGTATCAGGAAGAGACTCAACACGATGATACTGAGGCAAGCCCAAGCGATGACGTCCTGTCGTGCGGTGACCACGATTGCGGTGCAAAGCGCGGCAACGAGCCAGAAGTATCGTGTGCCGTGGGCATTCCGCTGAAAAAACTGGATGAGCGAGGCTCGTGCTAACGCACTCTTCTTTCGCTTTTCCGCATCCTCTGCCGACTCGTTTGGCGGCGGCTCCACACTTTTCATGAACACGGAGCCAGGCTTCAATAATTGAGAATTCGTTACGCTAAACAACGCGTCGACGATATAAAACCATCCGAGGATGTAGAACGCCGTTCGCAACGATGCACCTTGACCGATGAGGCCTGCAATCGGTGCGAGAAATGCAAAGTGAAGGAGCTGTACGCCGGTTCGAAGCGGTGGCGTGTATTTTTTGTGAATCGAGTACGCAATGATTGCACCGGACCAGAGAACACCGGCGACGCTTGCAAGCGTGATGAGCGCGTTATCGAGGTTCCTGACCGACGACGAGATCGACGAGTACCACGGCCAGAACCAGATGACCATGGCGACAAGAATAACAAACGGAAGCGCGACACCGGCGAAAACGGCGGCGAGCACCTCGAAGATGGCCAAGAGACAGCCGCGCAGCGCCTTTCCGCCATCTGGTGATATCGGCGGTGGAGTCGGTGTCGCGGCCACCTATGTTTCGGGTGGCGCTGGGCGCAGTTCTGATTCCAGTGCGCGAATCGGCGGTGGAACATTGGAAAGCTCGTAAACTCGACCGCGCGTCGTGTTGGATGGTCCACCAACGATATAGTATCGCTGGTCTTTATATGTCACGGCCTGCCCGACTTCGTATCGAATGGTGCCAGCGCTGATTTGAGAGAACGCCTGGACAGGATCTAGCTCATCACTCATTCCATCACGCCCCACCACAACCGTGTCCGTCATTCATCTCGACGTATGCTGCATGTTGCCGATAATCATAGACCCGATACACGCGGCCACGTGGGTCCGTGTCGGGGTCGCAGCGGCCCTGAGGAATCGGAACAGAAACGAGGCAGACTTGAACGTGGTCTCCAACTCGCTCTTGCATCATCACCGGATTCGGAGCGCCTCCGCTAAGGGCAGCACTCGGTACCCAGCCTCGCTGGTAGTCAGCAATGTAAGATTGTCGATCCGCAACACTCGCATGAGCTTTCGGGAAACGCGCGACGCCCAGATTCGCGGCAAACGCGACAAAGATCCCGCTGGCAGGTTGCCCGGCGAAATAATAACTGACCTTCGTGACCGTCGTTTCGATGCAGTGAACACTTTCGTCAACATGCATCGGTTTGGCGGGCACTTGAACATCAGCCATTGCTGGAAGCGAAAGCGCGGCCACAATGAGCGTCGTGAACACCGTCATAATCGACTTCATCGCTGGCCCAATTCCTCTCCCTCGATAGTAACGAAAACGCCATCGTTGCAAGCGATGCGCCCCGTGTTGCCGCCTACCCCCGAAAATGCGCTTACACCCGCATGCCTTGCGCACGGGTTCTGATGTATCGCACTTTTCAGCGCATACTCGTATCCAAGAAGAAAGCCGATGCAGGCGCAAACTGCGCAAAGAACGATTCGGGAAGGCGTCATGTGCTCGTTTAAAGGTCACTGTCCGTTTCTCGTGTCGCGGTCGCCCGCGGCGTCGGCTTCCTTCTTGCACACGTATGCGCCGGACTTCGTGCGCCCGTACCAGCGCATGCCCTTCTCGTGGTAGATGCCGCTGTTCGTATTCAGCCACACGACTTCATCACGTGGGCAGTGCGCCTGCGCCGCGGATTCCGTACTGAAAAGTTGAAGCGTACCCGTCGAAACCGGCGCTTTGTGACTTCGTGCATATGAAGTCGTCGGCGAGAAAAAGAGCGCCGTGGTAAGAAGCGTTATCAGGACCCGTCTGAACATCGCAAACCATCCTTCGACCCGTGAAGGGATCGGATTGCCCGTTGTGCGGCGATTCGCGTCAGCCCTCTTGAGACAGCATGTCCGCTGACGGTAGACGTCGTCGGCTCTGCCATCCGAGGGACATGGGGCGAACATTGCCCTTGCTGTCTCCCCCGCCACGGTGTACTCTCGACCTATCGAAAGCAGCCCCTCACGCCGATTCGAACGTCAAACGTGAGGGGCCGCCGTTGACAGCAGCGGGAGTCTTTAGGGGGCCTGCGCCGTGCGCTCCCGGCTTACGACCGGGTTCCCGAGACTCCAACCGTCGGGTTTACCACACCCGCGGTTTGCTGTTGTACTCCAATTATCACGTCGGAAAGTCTCCGCAACAAGCCCCCGGGCCGCCCCCGCGCCGGAAGCAGCGCCCAGCGAATACGCATACACGAAGCCGCATACGAAGACGCAGACGAACACGCAAACGGAGAAGCAAGCAGCATGAGGGAAATAGGCGAAAATCGCCACCGATAGTGGCAAAAAATTCCGGCTTATCACGGGGAAAAGTTGGCTCAAAAACGGGAATTAACCCTACAATTCCGGCCAGAATTCCACTGGCCGGAGGCAAAAGAAAGTAAGCCGTTCTACACGGTCCCGGCCTGGTGGCGTCGCTTCATCTTCCAGGTCCTGAACGCCCGAGACTTGACCGTCTATCACTACTATCTGTCGGTCATGAACACGGCTGGCGTGGCGTACCCCGAAATCAATCAGATCCGGGAAGATCTCGGTCTCCGCGACCTCAGCACGATTCGGGTCTCGCAACGCAGGCTCGTTCAGTTCGGCTTTCTCATTGAACCGATCGACGAGGACCGCAAGGCGTATCCCCTCATGGAGCGACCCATCTATCAGCGGCCATGCATCCAATACACGATTCGCGAACTGCTTGCTCGTGAGCTAATCGATGGCGAGCTGTACCCGCGAAGCAATATCATTCGGACCCCGTTACGCAAGCAAAGCGATTCTGTCGTCGAGGCTGGCATTCGTCACATGCTGGGAGATGAAGCGCACAAGGCCTATAAAGTCGCGTTCGACGCGGCGGATGACGAACGGGAAGCACGCCTAACCGCAGTTCTAACTCGACTACTCGATGAGGACCTAGCCCGAAAAGTCGAAGCGGAGTCGGCTCGGAAAGCAGCAACGAAGCAAGCTGCCTTTAGTGCTGAAGACCTGGGTGATGTCTCGCCGGAAATTAAGGAACTGTTCTTCGGTGTAACCGAAGCGCAACCTCAGCCAGCAACGAAGCGGCGTAAGCGGTCTCGAACTGCTCGTGCCTGACGAGGACGCATACTATGGATAGGGTGGAGTGGCTTGATGCCGTCATGGCGCTGACTCAAGAACGTTCGGTCGAGGGGGAGGTGTCACGTCCTGATGACGACACCCTCGCAATCCATCTCGGTCGACGCGGCGTCGTGCTACATGTCGTCGGCGACGATGCGTTCTTGATGCGGTCGGTAGCCGCCGGAAGTACCATTCAAAGTCGACTGCAAGACCGCGTGGAACACTTCACGCCGGAACGATTTTTAATTGAGCGAGACACGGTAACGCGCGTTGTCGACGAGACTCTTGCACATCTTCATCTCTGAAAGAAAGACGGCCCCGGAAGAATTTCCGGGGCCGGCACAAGCAGTAGCCTTCGCTGATACTACGTTACTTGCGATGAACGCTTGCCGGAAGTGGCCCGGCAGCATTACCCGCAAAGAAGATACACGACGGCGATCCCGCGCTTGGTGATGGTGAGTAGAGCGCCGTCGTCGAACCAAGCCCGACCCATACATCGGACGTTTCGGCAATGGCGACGTAGTGTGGACCCGGATCGCCGTTTGCCGCGCACGTCTGCCAATTGCCGCCGTACGGTGCACACGCGCCGGTCTGTTCCGACATGTAGCCCATATCGATTTGCTCTTCTGTTTCGTTCGGCGGAACGACAGCGATGTTGTGGCCCATTCCAACGCCGTACATCACACCAGGCTCATTCGAATACGCGGTTGCATACGGTGCAACGGCTGCGTCCGAGTATGCCGTGGTCCCAGCGGCCACGTTCGCGGCCCACAGGTTCGCTTGTTCTTCCAGGTATTCGTCAACAACGAGATTCGCGAACGATTGCGGCGTCGCGACATTCGAACGTTGATAATTCACGTCCGCAAGCCACGCTTGAATCGTGTTGGAGAGCGCCGTGAGTTGAATCGTGCCGAGAGCGGTCGTGCTTCCCGATGCAATCGTGACGGTGCGATGCAGCGTTGCATACGAACCATCAGTCGGACCAACCATCAGCATGTACGTGCCTGCGGCAAGACCGCTGACCGAGAATGTTCCGTTTGCGCTGGTGGTTGTCGTTGCGGTGACTGAAGCGACCACGCCGCACGTGTTCGTCGATTGCGTTTGTGCTTCCGCGCAGGTGTTCGGATTTGGCGTCGGACCAACGATGACGGTGAGGCCGGAGAGGGGTGCTGCACTCGTGTAGTCGACCATCGTCGCTGATAGGCTTCCCGTTCCGGCGGAGGGCGAGGGGCTCGGGGTAACGGATGCTGACGGACTCGGCGCGACCGACGGCGATGCTGATGGGGCAACCGATGAATGCGGTGACGGCGATGCCGATCCCGGTGATGCTGATGGGGAACTCACGACTCCCGAGCCGCTGGTAGGAGCCGGATTCGAACCACCCCCTCCTCCTCCGCAAGCGACGAGCAACGATGAAACGAGGGCGATGAGAACACCCACAGGACGACGGACCATGCAAAGTACCTCCGGACGACGAGCCAAGTCGGCCCGCGATCATACCGGAACCACCGTCACCGTCCCTTTGTTTGCAAGCATACTTTCATGCTTTCAAGGCGGCAGGCTTGCAGGCTTGACGGAAGCCGCCGAATATGCCGACCCCGAAGCGGGCCGAGCCCGTGGCAAAGCGGGCCGTGACCTTGCGGCTGCCGACCGACTTGCTTGACCTCATCGAAGATGAGGCGATTTCCGATGGTCGCGAGCGGGAGAAGGGCCGCGTCTACAGCCCGAGTGCGACCATCGAGCGGATCTTACGGCAGTATTTTGATACGAAGCCACGGCGGCGATCCCGGCCGAAGTAATGTTTAGTAGTCGGCCCTTAGGTGCCAGCCAGTAGGCATCGGACAGATTATCCTGGTGAACGATGACTATATCAACGACGTGCGAAATCCACTGGGCTCCCCCATGCGTACTCTCTCCCAGTCGGAGCCTTCCGATGTGGATTTGCTTGGTGCTTGTCGCATGCGTCGTTGGTGCAAGTCTCTGGGTTTTATACCGAGAGAGTAGATGGGCTGGTAAGCGCTGGATGCGCTTCGCCGGGGGTGTACTGTTCACGACCGCAGGCGCGCTGTTTGCGACCGCGCTCGCTATCGTCGCGCTAAATGCGCCCTCGGCATATACCGCAATCGCCCTTGGGACTTTGGCGTTTCTCCTTGCCATCGGCGGCATTGTCGGCACCCTTCAGGCGGCAAAGAGCGAAGACGTTCTGAATATTGAGACAGTCGCTTATACGATTGCCAACGAGCTTCGCGAACTTGTGAGGGCGATGCACGCGGATTATCCTTCAGATAAACCGGATGATAAAAAGACGAGGAATTTATTCCTAGATGAATTCTATAGAGAACGTTATCTCGTTCGAGTTCTAAATGTGGGACGCGCCATGAAACGTCATTCGTTATATGGCGCTGACGCGCTGATTAGGGTCGCAGATTCGCCAGTAAACGAACTTCAAATAATTCGCATCTACAATGGCCTGGATCGACTTGCTAGCGAACTTCGAGAGAAGAACTTGGAGTAATTGGCACTAGCGATGATGGCGACGATACCGTTGCGGGCTTCTTCGGGCAGATTCTCCGCACACCGGCCGCGACCGTTTGAAAAGTGATTCTCGCCTTAAGATGCCACTACGCTGGCACTCACCAGCGCTAATCTCGAAAGAGCATTATGCAAGGACGGATGATGATGGGTGCGACAGCAGCGGTTTGGAAAACACTTGGTGAGATGCGCAAGGCCCGGGAGGACGATTGGCAGCAGGCCCGTCGCGATTATCCCGATCTGGCTCTTGGGGGATGGGCCTGTTTTGTTGGCGTCGTCTGCCTCGTTGCTGTCTGCCTTGTGAACTTGGCACTCGGCTCCGACACTAGTGGGGATCTGAAGCAAGTCGGCATCGTCATCGGCAAGATTATCGCGGTTGTCACAAGCCTGAGTTTCGTAATTCTTGTCAGTATCTGGGTCCGGCGCAATCTCACACGAGCAGGAAAGCATACCAAGGTCGAGATTCAGGCAGATGCTGAAGATCGATCCCTTGAAACGATGGCAGCGCATCGGACGTACGATATCGCCGCAGTCGAGCAACATCTTCAAAGTGAATTTCGTAGACTTGTGGGCCTCGGGGCCATTGTCTCTGCCCCGCTCGGCTACGGCGCGCAGAAAGTGATTACTTTTATTTCAGGTCATGGCGACAAGATCCTGAACAAACTCGGTACATCACTGGGATGGTCACTCGTCTTCGACTTTCTTGCAGCTATGGTTTTTTTCGCCATCTACTTCTTTTTTCTGACGCGAGGAAGTCTGGAGCGTGACATTGCGTTTTGTCGGCGTGCGATGAAGAGAAGTGAAGTCAATGGCGGCACGGCAGAAGCAATCTTCCTTCGCGATGAACAATTTAAAGAGCGATTCGCCAAGGGCCAGCCGCTTATCTCACCGTCCGAAATAGCTCCCACACCATTTCGTCCGAGTAAACCAGATATCGTGTCGCGATGGATCGTGAACTTGCTACATCGTCTCAATTTTCAAAGAAACGAAAAGTCGTTGAAGTAGGATGCGGTAGAGCCTTCTCAAGGACTCGGTTGATGCCGAATCTCAGCGTGGACGAAGTCCGCATGTTTGTTTTCTTGAGGAAATATGCTCTCTGCACTTGAGGCAGCCTTCGGCCCTGGAGAAACGGTCCGCGTATACTCGGAACAACGAAATGATGTTATTGCCCGACTCGTCGCCGGGGACGACCATGTTCAGCCTTGGCTCAAGTCAGCAGCGTATGATACGAGTATCGGAAGAGATTTACGCATCGCCCATAAGCGCGGCTATTTCTGGATAGCGCGCGAGTACGAAGCCCGGATGGGAGTCGCACTTCCCGCCGCGCCTATCTGGGTCGGATTCAACCGGGAGAAGTTTCTGCGGTCCCATCGGAGCGACGCCAGGCGCATAACATCCGAGAAAATTCTTGTTTTAGATGTTCCTCGCTGCGAGATGTTGCTGTCCGATTACGACGGTTGGAGTAAGTACATTTTGGCGGGCGTGTGTCTGGAAAACGAGTCTGAGTTCATCAGTACGTTAACGGGTCGGACGTGTACATGTATCGGCCGCCAGAGACGCGAGACGTGGCAAGGCATCTTCCAGATTTCGGAAGACCCGAAGAGTTGGCAGGGCATTGTTCCGCGCTTTCAAGCATCATGGCTTGTCGACGTCATCGAGTAAGAACGCTCGAACTGGGTGACGAAGTCTAGGGGGCAGATACGGGAGGGCGTCATGCTACGATTGGTGCCATGATTATTCTTAGCATGGATCGCCGTCTTCGGCTGACCTCTCGTCGTCTCAACCGCGTCGTGTACACGCTAACTCCCTCAGCCGCACGCCGCATCGTCTTCCGTATCATGCGTCAAACACCGCGAATCGCGCTGCTCGCGATTGCAAGCGCGGCTGTCGTTCAGTCGGCGGACATCATGTCTCCGAAGTTTCTTACGCTAGCCCAGGATTTGATGCATCTCTTCGGTGCTTCGCTACGATATGGCGATATCTCTGGTGCTGCGTATGACGGAATAAATGTGCTGATAGCGGTGTGCGGCGGCATCGGCGTCCTTCTGTTAGGTGCGGCCGGGGGCGTCGGTCTCACGCTCGTATGCGGCATGAAAGTCAGCGCAATGAAAACGCTCCAATATCTTATGTGGAGCTCATTGGCTTGCGCCGCAATAACCGTTATCTTGACGCCATTGTCGCTCGTTGCGCAGCACGCGGTCGAGGCGCAGATGGCTCAAACGGTCGCTGAAGGCAAAGTATTCTTTCTGACCACGCAACTGCGGGCGAGAACCGCCGCGCGCATTCTTGCGGACGAAGAAAGCGGACGATGGTGGGCAACTCCCGAGGACGGGCCCTCAGCGCTTGCTATAAAAGCGGTATTGAGAACGGGAACGACGTTCGGCAAAAGCAGCATCACCGGCGAACTGAAAGACATGGCGGACCCGAAGTTACGTCATTCAAGCAGACCTATCGAATAGCAAGTCTGTGGGGATTTTTTGCTTGCGGACCGGGCTAACATACTTTTTCGGACTCGACAAGCCTATTTTTTCAAAATCGCTTTTGGTATAATGTCGATCCGCAAAACGCGGATAACATTTAAAATCACACACCACCTCGCGACCTACGGATTGAGCCCCAGTCGGTCGCGAGGCAGCGCACTCCGATAGTACCACGCCCGACACGGGTCGGGGGTCCTATCGGGCGCGCGGAAAGGCAACAATGGACCTTCCGCTCAACGCCTCCCCACTCACGATGCTCCGCCGGTCTGCCGGTCTGCCGGTCGACGTCGCCGCCGAAAAACTGCATCTCTCCGATCTGCAGCTCACATACATCGAGCATCATACGCTGCGCATCCCGGCCCGCCTCATGCGGGAGTACCGGGAGCTCCTACTGCCTGCGCCCACGACCACGCAGGCAACCCTGTTCGATCTCTACCCGGAGGTTTGGTCATGATGGCGGACGGCTACGGTCGTGGGCATCGGTGGCCGGACCCGCTGACACGGGCGCTGGCGGAGTGCGATCCCCATTCCGAGCTCTTCGCAGACCTGGCTCGGCACTGCCCCTCGGGCGCGATGCACCCGAATGACTATTTCGCCGCCGCGGACATCGGCGGCGTGCTCATCGAGCATGAGACGGACCCCGAGTGGGTCGCAAGCAAAATGGACGTGCCAGCGGCCGTGCTAGAGGCGGTAGCGCGTGGCTGGCATCGCCCGACCCTCCGGGGCCTCATGCAGGTCGCGTACATCATGGAGGTGCCGCTTGCGGCCTTCCTCGTCACGCCGACGGGCGAGTGGCGCGAGGGGGTGGAGCGGTACTGGGCCTATCGGAGTGCCCTCCGGCAGACGGACTTCCGGTGACCCGCTCCCCTCAACCGAATTGTAAAGATTTTCGGGAAGCTCGGGGCGTGCTCTTTAAATGACCCCGCAAAGTTTGATCTTCTAGACTCAGGCCTCGGAGCGAGGTTGTTCCCAAGAAAGACCCGTCAAGATCCGGATGATGTCATCGGGGACATTCATTCGATAGCCGGAGAGGAGCTGCACGTATCGATCTTGCGCATGCGAGTTAGAGCGTACGCCAGCAAGAAGACTCCGGTCGTGCTCGTCAATCGGCCCCAGAACTCAGAAAACTGTTGCCCGCGATTGACGAGCACGACCATCGCCGACTCATCTTAGCTCGTTTCCTCAGCGAGCGAAAGATCCGGTACCAAGGACTCGGCCGTCGTGCCAAAGGAAACCAAGAAAACACACCAACAACCCGCACAAAACAAAACTCGCTCAACAAAGAAACTCACGTCGAAAAAGACGTCACGGTCAAAACGTGCGTCGAGCGTCGCTGCGTCGGAGTCGTCACCCGAACGGGTCGCCGATACCCAAGCCGTTCAAAACGGTCAATGGCCATTCGGACTTGCACGCGGCCCCATCGAGGGATACCTTCGGTCGACAATTGCGACCCGCGCATCCGAGATTGTCGACTATGGCAACGGTGTACGTCTCTTCCCGCCCTACACGGAAGGCGGCCCCCCACGTATGGTCCAGCCACGCCGGTCGGGCGGATTGACGTGCTCTGGTGAAGGATGTGAACTTGCGGTTGAGGGCTGCATCCACATCTGGGAAAGTCGCTTCCGCTTCGGCGATTTAAAGAACGGTAACTGGGCACCGCCGATTAAAGCCCTCCGCCGGAAAAAGGTCGTTGCGGACGGCGAATCCGCATGGGAGCGTCACCTCTCGCGACCCAATCCGACCGTCGACGGGCTCAAAGCCGAAACCATCATGACGCGCGCACGAGTCGCCATGCCAGTCGAGTTGACGAAGGTGCTCTTTGCTGTCGCGCGGGCATGCCGGAAGAAGCAAGAATATGATGACCGCGTTGCCGGTATTCAAGTCACGCGCGGATGTCCGAAAGTCGACATCTGGGATTTGGCCGTGATGGCGATCCTTCGTGCGCACGATTTTCTTTCATATGAAGAACTTCAGGCGCGTATCGACCGCTATACGACCGAGGGGGACGATCTCGGCCCGTATCTTCACAAGAGATTCAACTACAAGCGCGTCATCGAAGCGATGAATGGTTACACAAAAAGCGAGGACGCAGCCGAATGTGCCAAGGCGGACATGCGGCTGACGATAGCGCTCGAAAAGATGCGCGATGTGCTTCTTCCGCTGTTTCGGGAAATCACGACGGTTGCGTTATGCGATGGCATGACACTGTCAACCGCAGCAACCGACAACTCCCGGACTGGTCGCCTCACGAAAACGAAAGGAGCGCAGGTCACGCTCCACGTCATGTACGAGGAACGGTGGGGGCACATGATTGCCTGGCGGCTGACGTGGTATCAACACGGAACCGGCTCGGGAGAATCGCCGCAGTTTCCCTATCTGTTGAAGACCACCAAGGAGCACTGCCCAGCGGTCAAAGTCATCATGGGAGATGGATCGTACGGAAGCGCAAAGAGCCGTGCCCTCTGCCTTCTGGCGGGTGTCGAATTGTTCTGCGAACTTAGAGAAGCTCAGTTCGACGGCAGCAGCGCCTTGAAGTTTCTCTCAAAGGCCCAAATTGAAGGCGAGAAGTTGCGGTGCAGTCTCCAAAACCCGCTGTTCCGGCAACTGTATCCCTTCCGCAATCGAGTCGAGGGGTGGAACAACGTCACTCGGGAATCTGGCCGCAATCTTATCTCGCGTGTCGATATCAGTAGACGACCAAAGACGAAGGTGGAACAACTGAAAGAGAATCCACTTCGAGCCGATTTGAATCTTCCCGATGACCAAGAAGAGGCCGACCGCTTTATCTCCAGGGAGCAGTTCGTCGGCCGGGCCGCTCACAATGAGATGCTCTGTCGACAGGTCCTTTCGCTTGCACGGGCGACCGTGAGATGCCAAGAGTGGTATCGCACCGAGGTCGACTTCATGATCCCGATCCCGTTCAAGCCGCGTCCGGAAGATGCCGAGTTTTCCGTCTTCCGTCCACGCATTGGGTTGGCTCCGACCGGCTAGACTCGAAAGTCCTTAATCAGTGGAAGCAGCACGACGCACATAGCCTGGGCGTCGTGTTTTCTTTCGTTTCATCGCAATCTGTGCGAGGGCTTTTGTTGCGGCAACATTGCTCTGCAGAAGTGGATCCGTATCCATGATGGCTTTGATGAGGCGTCGGAGTGCTGGCGTCCAGGAATCGCTTCTTAGTCGATACAGATTCAAGTTGCCAGACAATTCGCATTCGAATATACCGTCATCTTCAATCGGGTCGAGTAAGGCCTTCATCGGCTGGTCCGTGCCGATACCGACACCGCGAGCGATACTTGAGCCATTGAGACGCTCTGTACTACCGACCATCAGAATCGCATGGGTACGGTGCGGGGTTCCGAACAGCGTGAAGATCGGCGGATAGTGACGATTCCCGAACGGTGCTTTGCCCTGCTTCGAACCGTTCACGATTGCTCCGAGTTCGTACGTCACCCATTCAGGCGAATATTCAAAGTCTCGAAAACGACGCTTCCCGTTCCGGGGCACGTCGATGCCATTCAATGCGCCGATACGGACCAGGACGTTGCGAATCTCGCGGTAGTGTGGGTGCTCGCGATTAAGCGTCAGCCAGCGCGGCGATTTCGTTCCCGGCCGAGACATTCGTCGAATGAGGCCTTGGGCGACGAGTCGCCTGACATTTCCGACGAGTTGACTGTGGCAGATGATGGTGGCTTCCGGGAGCGCATCGGCCCGGACAGGCTCAAGGGCGGCAATCTCGACCAGCATTTTGGTGAGGACGCCCTGCCCGAGGAAGAGCGCTGGATACCCAGCCCGATTCGCCCGAGGGCCACTGGGCATTCGGCCGAGCCCCTTCGGCTTGATGGAGCGCCGATTCATACCGCGATACTAACGCAGTTGATCGATCCAGTCCAATCAGCTGCATGACCCGTCTACGGCTGCATCAACACTGAATAGTCGGAGTCCGACTATGATATAATCCAAGTCCGTTCGAGTCCGACTATTCGGAATAGTCGGATCAACGCGCACCCGGGACGCGTCAGACCAGTGTCCACGACTTCTCGTATTCGCGGCGCCGCCCGGCGCGGCCCCGCTCGGTCGCTCCGATGCGCTAGGTCGACCGCGCGCTGACCGGGACCGAACTCGTCGACCCGAACATGCGATCGCCGGCGTCGCCGAGGCCGGGCACGATGTAGCCGTGCTCGTTGAGGCGATCGTCGATGGCACCGGTCACGATGCGCACGGACGGATGCGCCGCTTGAATGGTGCGGACGCCTTCGGGCGCGGCGATGATGCACACGAACGTGAGATTGCGAGCACCGCGTTCTTCGAGCATGGTAATCGCCGCCGAACCGGAGTGTCCGGTCGCAAGCATCGGATCGACGACGAACACGTCGCGATCGCCGAGATCGTCCGGCAAGTTCGCGTAGTACGGTACGGCCGAGAGCGTCGCGGGATCGCGATAAAAGCCGAGGTGCGCGATCACCGCATCGTCGATCACGGCGAGAAATCCCGGCAAGAGTCCGAGGCCCGCACGCAAGATCGGAGCGACGACCGGACGCGTTGCGATCGCTTTGAAGCGCGCGGTCGCGAGCGGCGTTTCCACCATCACATCGGCGAGCGCAAGACCGCGCGTCGCTTCGTAGGCGAGCAGCAAACCAAGTTCTTCGACGAGCCGCCGGAAGACCGGCGTCGGGGTTGCGCGATCGCGCAAACGCGAAAGACGATCGGCGACGGCAGGGTGATCGACGACGATGGGCTTCGGCACGACAGCCGATGTTCGCGAAGGCTCGCCTGCTTCCCGCGCCGTTTAGATGTTGGCGGGCTGCGCTTGCTCTGCGTCGTTTTTCTGATCGCCGTTCTGGCCGTCATCGTGAGCAGCGGCGAGCGCGACCATCCGGCGGCGCATCTCGTCGGGCGAGACGTCTTCGACGTGCGTTGCTATGAACCAGAAGTTGCCGTTGGGATCTTGTACCTGACCCGAGCGATCGCCGTAGAACTGATTCGCAACGTCGCGCACGACGGTGGCACCAGCCGCAAGCGCGGCCGTGAACACCGCATCGACATCCTCGACATACAGATGGATCTGCGACTTGAGCGTCTCACCGAGCGGCGTACCCATCATCACCGTTGAGTTGCCGACGCGAGCTTCGGCGTGCGTGATGCGCCCGTCGGGCCCAGGCAAACGAAGCGTCTCGACGGCACCAAATGCGCGTTGCAAGAAGTCAAGTTGGAGCAGAACGTCGGGGACGACCAGATACGGGGTGACGGTTGCATAGCCGTCGGGGATATGGCTCACGGGCACGGACAAGTTCCTCGCAAAAACGACATGGAGTCATCTTACTTCCCGCAAACGGCCGTCCTTATGCGCCGCCACGGGCCGGTTACGGTACGTCGAATCGCGAGGTGAGTTCCGCGACCCGCGCGCGCAGCGCATCTTGCTTTGCGCGCGCTTCGATGTCGCCGAGGGCTTCGCCGATGATCCGGCCGACTTCGCGCGCCTCGGCCTCGCCGAAGCCGCGCGAGGTGATCGCGGGCGAACCGATGCGGATGCCACTCGTGACCATCGGCTTTTGCGTATCGAACGGGATCGCGTTCTTGTTGACGGTGATCTTGATCTCGTCGAGATAGTGCTCGACGGCTTTGCCGGTGAGATTCTTCGGTGAGAGATCGACCAGCAACAGATGCGTATCCGTGCCGCCGCCGACGAGCCGGACACCGGAGCGTTGTAATTCTTCGCCCATCGCGCGTGCATTCACGATCACGGCTTCTTGATAGGTTTTGAACGACGGCTGCAGCGCTTCGCCGAAGGCGACGGCCTTCGCCGCAATCGTGTGCATCATCGGGCCGCCTTGGATGCCCGGGAAGACGCTCTTGTCGATCGCCGCTGCGTGTTCTTCGGTCGTGAGGATCAGGCCGCCGCGCGGGCCGCGCAGCGTCTTGTGCGTGGTCGAAGTAACGAAATCGGCGAGCGGCACCGGCGAGGGATGGAGCCCGACGGCAACGAGCCCCGCGATGTGCGCCATGTCGACGAAGAAGTACGCGCCGACTTCTTTCGCGATCTCGACGAACGG
>Ga0116229_10003336_pt1 | contig 26305 bp, 19 predicted proteins | sample S1TSphgellanicum_3_FD_87313 | JGI IMG/M metagenome (GOLD analysis project Ga0116229, IMG submission 87313) | Host-associated microbial communities from peat moss isolated from Minnesota, USA - S1T2_Fc - Sphagnum magellanicum MG | ecosystem: Host-associated > Plants > Peat moss > Unclassified... | reverse complement strand
TCACCACTCTACAAAAGGATTTTTGGAAAAAAAAAAGAAAAAAAACACAAAATTTAAAGGGGGGGAAAAAAAAAAAAAAAAAAATCTGAAATAGCCACATTTAGACTACCTATAAGTCACAAAAATATAGCAGGATTCTTAAATTTTTCTACTTTCCTCTCTGACCTGTAGCCAAATTTGGCTAATCCCTCTTGTTGATGATTGCCAGTGTAACTACATCACAAAAAATGGAAAACAAGGGGTGTGTCACACTGTGGCCTTGCCAATTACATTAAAAGGTATCTTAAGGCAAAAAGAATAATTTTGAAAATTCAAATATTTCACCATGCACAAATATAATCTTCAAAAAAATCCTCTATAAGAAACCAAAATCCTTCAAGATACTATAACTGTATAACCAATCTCAAGTTTCAACACTAGCCAAAATATCATCTTTCAAAAATCCTCATATAAAAATAGGCCTATAATTATAACCTAGGGGCCAAAATCCCTTAAGCTACTATACTCTATAATGAATCTAAACACAATATCCTTGCCTTGGTAGGCAAGGCAAATAAAACCCTCATTCATGGGGTGTTGGTCTGATATTGACTTTTGAATATATCAGCCTGGTCTTAGTATTGGGTCCTTTTAAAAACTTAATTTCAACTACTTCACAAGTAATATAATTTAGTGTCAAAAGCTACCAAGGCACTACAGTACTTGGCCTAAGATCGATTTGTGGTTTGGTATGAGGCAGATATATACCTGGTATTGAAACTGGTATAAAACTACTACAAAGGTTGGTATTATCTCAGGTACCTACCTACCAGGCTGGTGGTACTGGTACAAGGCTCGTATTGCCTCAAGTCATACCAGCCTGCTAAGAGTCATCGATATCAGTGCATAGACCACACGATATAGCATGAGTAAACCTATGCTTCTTTCTTTGAGAAGATCATCAAAGTTAGCAGCAACACCTCAGGCATGATAATGAGTTCATAGACTCTGACAGCACCACTTCATGAAAAATGTTCAGGTTTCTTGTCATGTTAGCTGGTTGTTTTATGTACTGAAGTATGAAAGTGTTGTTGCTCTGCTCTTGTTTTTGCAACCAAAGTTGCCAGCCTCCTTCTCTTCCTTCCTGCATTTCTAGAAACACTGGTAGATTATTCAATGCATGGTTTAGGACACCGCACAAGGCCTCCATTTTGGTGTTTGGAGTAACTTTTAAGTAAAATTTGGATGGTATTCAAACTGATCATAGTTTCAATTTTCTGATCTTTTTTGAATTACAACGATAAAAGCTTACCTAGTCCCAGAAAAAACCCTCAAGGCTCAAACTCACCACTTCCACTTGCTAGGTGTCCACCCACTATCACCAAGGCAACTATAACTATGGTCATTTGGGGAATAATTCATCTAAAACACAAGACCTTAGAGGGCCTTTGGATGAACAAGTCCTCTAAAGCATCGAACACCTAGGGCTTCCAAATCCTTGGGAGTAGAAAACATTGTATTTTACATTTTCCCACATTACCAATCTAGAGAAAAATCGGAAGTTCTCTTAAAGGTGAATGCAACTGAGCTTTCAATGACAACATTCAAACTACTTTTTGATTAGCATCCCAATCAAAACTATGTCTACACAACAAATAGATGTTGATCATTTTGCTTTCTTAGAGATTTCAAAATGACCTATATCAAGATCTTCAAAGTATCCCAAAACCACACAATGTGACATAGCAATCACCCAATGAAGAAATAGAGTGAACCTCCACAACATCAAAAAAACCTTGCACAAAGCTCTTTGCACAAGGTGTAGTTTATCTTGCAACATGTTCACTTGTTTTCTACTAGCTTCCAAGCTTTTCACATTGTGCTCTATGAGAAAGATAAAGTTTGAGACCTCCTACTTCATTTGCACTTCAAACAATACAAAGAGATAATAGACTAATCTTCATTACTAACTTCACACATCTAAATTTCTATAAGCAACTTCAAATGGTCAATTCTTTATACAAGATTGTAAGAAAGAGGCTAATAGGTTGCAAAAGTGGAGGGAAAAACTTCATAGCAAAACATCTTGAAGGTGCAAACATCAAGTTAATTCAAAAAAAAATCACAAATCTCATTTGCCTTGGGGTTCCCCACTTTAAAATAACTACATTGTAAACCCCTCTCTTTAAGACCCACACATTGATCACATACATGCACTAACACACTTAAAACACTTAAATCCCACCCATGAACAACAATCTTCTATTGACATTGACAAATCAACAATAGTTGCCATAGGATATAACAATCAACAACGATTAATAGCACACTACCCTCATTTTAAATTAACATGCTTGGGAGAGGGACTATGACCTTGTAGTCATTTTCCTGCAAATGAAAGACCTCATGCTTAACCATAGGGCTATTTGGACTTGCATTTACATTAAGGCTATGACAAATGGGTCCGAAAGAGCTATTGTCAATTTCATGACTAGGGTTTGAACTATGCCTTTTAGGGTTTAAAATAGATTTTATATGAGCAATGCAACTATGCAAAAAAGTGGAGCTATGATTTTGGTCATTCCTTTAAAGGCTGAGATTATTCACCTCCCATGCAACTTTATGGGGTGGATCGCTATTTAGAGCTTTGTACAATGGGTGGGTGTAGGCTAATGGTTACCTTATAATGGGTATAAAGGCCAATGTAACCAACAGCTTATAAACAAAGTTCATGTTACAAGTCTAGTTATTTAATTGTGTTAGATTTGAAACCTTTGGAAAATCAAGTTCAAAGAAAACTGAAGATATATGGAGATTTTTATAGAGAAGAATTATGATTACACTTAAAGTACATGTAGGTAAAAACTAGTGTTGGGTACTTATTTAAAAAAATTCATAACTCCCCATTCTAATTCTCAAATTTTTAAAATTTTAAAACTAAAATGCTTTTCACATTTTTATAAAAAGGTCATGCCTTTGTTTTTTTTTCCCCCCCCCTCATGCCCAATTAGTTCACAATTGGATTTTAACTCATTTAGATTAGTCAGTTATATTAAGCCAATTCTTTAACTTCACTTTAACATTTTAGGATTAATATTTTTAAATATTTTTTCAAATTTTCATAGGCCTAAAACAAATCAACAAGGTTCATTGCAAAACTTTAATATTTAAACAAAAATATGTGATCACATTTCAAAGATATGCAAGAAAAAAATTTGTATTAGGTCTCTTTCAATTCATCTTACTCAAATGAACCTTCAAACTCATATAATTCTTGCTTTAAGACTAATTCAAAATCTATCAATTCTACCAAATTATTAGGAACCTTCCAACCCACCCTTGCATCATTCAACCAATTATTCACAAAGCTTAAATTTTCAAGGTTATACAATTGTACACAACATCTCTTCAAATTGGTGAAAATTCCAACAAAAGAAAAAATTCATTTAGTTTCTATTTGAAAACATATAATCCTTCATATATTTAGTTTAAAAACCAACATTTGGAACATGGTTTCATGTTTCTTACACCATTCCAAAAGGCATTTGATGTTTTTCTCATCCACTTGACATTTTAAAAATAGTAACAATTATTGATTAACAAGCTCCTTTCTAGGTTCACTAGTGCTAGCCACCATCTCAAAAATGTCCAAGTTGCTATTGTCATTAATTATGTAAACAAAGGAACTTTTAGCCTTGAACAATGGATGCTAATGGTGATGAGATTTTAAAAACATAAGAAATAAGGATACCCTATCATATCCTTCAATTATGGCCACCTCGTGCCCATGATTAATAAAAGAATAAATCAATTTCACACTCTTGAATCTAGGATCTAACATCAAGGTTCACATATTATGGGCATTTCTTTCATCATATCTTGTTAAGAAGGAAAGGAAAAAGACACTGACCCTAAACCTTAAGCAAATTTAATGGAAATATATTTCAAGCCCTTGGAATTTTTTCCTTTAGGAGTTACATATTGACAAGTCTTAAAGAAGGCATGTCAAAAACAAGACCTTTGAAAACTTTTCATCACACACAAAACTTCACAACTTACTACTAATTTCAAAGTAGTTGTTATGGTATTCAAATTTTCACCTTCATCTTTAACATAAGGAAGGATCTTTAAAGATCAAACCATATTGTTCTAAAAGGTCTTGCAAATTTTTTGCCAATGCTTGCCTTAATGTTTCAAATGTTTGAAATAAACCAATTATAATGTGTTTTGGCATCCAATCTTTTCCCCAAAAAATTACTACCATTGTAAAAACATCTTGTGATTTGGACATCCACAAATCAAATCTTGCAATAATATAAACATATTTTGCTAAAAATGGTAAGACATATGTTTGTTTTGTCTTTTCAACCAATTCCAGTAACATTTATTGACCAAATTGTTTTTTAAAAGGGAAAAAAACACAAGGGCATAATTGTATTACTTGATGTTTCAATTAAATACTATCAACAAATTGAATTATGGGCAAATGGTTTTTGAAAACTAATAAACCCAAATTCCTACAATTTTTTTTTGTGTGAATTATCCAAGTTTTGTAAGGATTTATGGCCCTAAAAGAACTGGATATTACACTTCCATTCATTGAAAGCCTTTTTTTCGCAAATAATCTTTCCAATGAACTTTTAAATTGGTCATTTTTTCCTCAATTTTTTTGGCAATTAATTCGTGGTTTGCATCTGTTTTTTTTTAAAATGTAGTTATTGAATTATTTTTGAAATATGAAATAAAACCTTTATTCAACCTTGTTATATGTTCCAATGTTACATGATGGCTTACTGGTCTACTATAACACAAAATACAATCTATGACCTATGGCATTTTAACATCAACTAATGATTGATCATTGATTTTTAAAATTGTCCAAATTGAAAAAATTCTACCATAGGGTTTTCAATTTAACCTTTATTCATGCATTTTTTTCATAAATAATTTCATCAAATATCATCATTTTGTAAATGAGAATTTAAATTTTTTTCAAACCTCTCACTTTCAAGTTTTCACTTTGTTTTTTATTTCACTTTCATTCATGAAAACATCACATCCTTCATCTAAAAAAATTGATTCCATTTTCATAGTTTGTTTAAAAATTAAAATTAAGAAAACCAAACTTACATTCTTTTAAATTTCACAAATGTGAAAGAGGATACATGCATTTACAAATTATTCACAAGTATGATTCAACTTTCACAAAAGACATTACACAAGCAAAGTCCCCAAAGAAATGAAAGTGCAAAATTACATCAAATTTTCATTAATACTATAAGGCAAAAGTTCAAGGTTTCTTTCAAGATTACAAACAATGTTTCCAATTTGCAAGTTGTTCTTGCACAAATAAATCCAAACATGTCGCAACCCTAGCCTTGGGCTCGCGACCAAGGCAAGGGCTTGGAAAGGTGCAAGCCAAGAGTGAGCCTGAGAGTCATATTTCATGTTCCCAGGAATGCAAGAAACTGTGAAGGAATGAATCCCCACACTCCCAAATGAGCTCCCATTTTGGGAGTTGGAGCCTCAATGGACTGAGAACTTATTTATATCATTAGAAAGCTCTTGGAATGTAGATATTTAAAATGGGCTCACATGACCCATCTGGATTCTTAAAACATAAGTTATGGCCAAAAGAAGGGCCGGGAGTCAAATTGCCAATTTGACTCCTGACATTAAAAATTAAGAATTTCCTTGATTTCCTTGTTTTCAGGTGGCATGCCACATATCGTTGGAAAGCTATCGATGAGGGATACAACATTTCTTTAAACATCATCTCAATCAGAGGTCTACACACAAAATTATGGGCCTGCAAAGTTGTGGAAGTCCCAATTTCGAAAATTTCGGGACTCCAACTTGAGAGTCCCCGGACAAAATGACATTTGGGTGTTGGCCCCATGGCCAGGCACAAAGAATACTATAAAGGGGAAGGTGGTGGCTTCCCTCAAAGCCATGCCATGGTGAGTCTTATGAGTTCATGTTTGCCTATGGCTTGTCTATGCACCAAAAGTGCTTCAACTATGCACTAACCAACTTGTTGTTTGGTTTGTGTAGGTCCATGTGAGTAATTAACTTGCTTGTCACTCTTCTTAATCCCTATCCCGGAGTTCCAACACACCCCTCTACCCCCGAAATGTTGTGAGTCAGGGAACGTGCCCCAACTCCTTATCCTTCCGTTGTTTTCACATTTAGACTTGTAGTGGAGTTTACCAAGGAATTTGGGAGTGCGTCACATATTATTAACACATTGCTTTCAAAATAAACAAATCAAATCAAAATGAAAAAAAATCACAGAATTTTGAGAAAAAATCAAACATACCTAAAATGCAAAAGTTTTTGCTAAAAACACAAGCAACCAACAACCTTTTGTTTCCAACAAAACCCCAACCTACATGATAATGCAAGGCTAGTAGTAATACCAACCACAAAAATGTGAAAACAATACAATGAACACTAGTAACATGATGTAGCAACAACACAATGAACAACAATGATAATAACTAAGAAAGTTGACAAAGATAATGAACATTTGCAATAACACGACAATCACTTGTAGCAACACAATGAACACCGAAAACAAGATGAACACATGTAACCAAAAAGAAAAGGTAACCAAATTTCTACAAAATAGATAATGTGTTACATTACACAAAAGAAGGAAATTGAATCAAAGTCTATTATATTTCAAACACCTTGACTCTTTACATTAATTACTTGCTAGAATAAAATGTTAAAGATTTAAATGGATTAGAATCTTTCCGAATTCACTTTCATTAAGTGACCACATGGTTTTTAATTCCAAGCTATCATCCCCACCATTAATAAAAAATCTTAGGAACTTTCGTAAGATCAAGATCCCAACCTAGTCCCATATCCATTGAATATTCCAATTGTAACCCAAAATTCAGAATGGAAGAATTGTGTGCATTTTTTACTACTTGGACCTTGACTTCATCAAGATTATGTACATCTACTATGTAGATAACTCTCTATTAGGAATCACTAAACTTCAAAAAAAAGATTAAAATATAACCTACAACCGAAAATAGGGCAAGACGACATGGTATATACAACCTTAGTTAAGGTTCAAATCTTTGGCATCTACATCAAAATTGTAGTTATCTTGAAATGGCGACGTCCTTCCTTTCAGGTCTTTGAGAAGAGAGGCCATGTTAAAGGCAAATTATCCTGTGTAAGCAACGACTCTCTTGAAATCCCTTTTTGGAATGCCAACAAAGGTATTCATTCCCTTAATTTAGCCCAATTTGTTACCTAGGACAAAATTGTTTAAGCCCAACCACTTTTAAGACATTGCAATTAAAAACGGTGCAATGAATCCCTTATGATTTTGCATCATTTCCACCACTAATCCATGAACATTCCTGAAACCTCAGTCTTACAACATAGTTGTCGTAACCTTAGCCTTGGGTTCACAATGAAAGCAAGGGCTTGCAAAGGTGCGAACCAAGAGCGAGTCTGAGAGTCACATTTCATGTTCTTGGGAACATAAGAAAGTGTGAGGGAATGAATCCCCACACTCCCAAGTGAGTTCCCATTTTGGGAATTGAAATCCCAATGGATTGAGAGGTTCTTTATATCATTGGAAAGCTCTTGGAACGTAGATGTCTAAAATGGGCTCGCATGATCCTTTTGGGTTCTTAAAATATGAGTTATGGCTAAAAGAAAGGCCGGGAGTCAAATTGCCAATTTGACTTCCGACCACTAAAAGTCGGGAATTTCCTTGATTTCCTTGTGTTCAGGTGGCATGCCACATACCTTTGGAAAGCTTTCAACAAGGGCTACAACTTTGCTTTAGACCTCATCTCGATCGAAGGTCTGTAGAAGATGTTATGGGCCTCCAAAGTCACAAAAATCCCAATCTCGGGAATTTCGAGACTCCAACTTGAAAGTCTCAGGACAAAATGACATTTGGGTGTTGGCCCCGTGACTAGGCACAAAGAATATTATAAGGGGGAAGTTGGTGGCTTCCCCCAAGGCCAAGCCGTGATGAGTTTTGTGAGTTCATGTTTGCCCATGGCGCATCTGTGCACCAAAAGTGCTCTAACTATGCACTAACCAACTTATTGTTTGGTTTGTACAGGTCCATGTGAGTAATTGATTGACTTGTCATTCTTCTCAGTCCTTATCCCGAAACTCCAGCATGCCCTTCTACCCCCAAAGTGTTATGAGCTAAGGAATGTGCCCCAACTCTTTATCCTTCTGTTGTTTACACATTTAAACTCATAGTTGAGTCTACCAAAGAGTTGGGGGTGCGTCAATGGTGGAAGGAATTGGAAGACCAAGAACACAACATAAACATTCTTTTCATGAGTGCCTATATATATAACAACAACAACATTAACAAAGTCCCTGCCAATTTAGCTTTGGTTCTCAGTGTTTTTATTGCACCGAAGTCCATTCCTAAATAGCCCGCACTCCTTCCATCACTGAATCTTCATAGCCAATCCTAAAAACCACTCCATGAAAATAAAAAAAACAATCTTGATAAGCTAGTAAACTCATCATAAATATACTAAACCAAGTGTTACCAATTTAGCTCCTCCCATGAATGCACGCATTAGAAACATAAAAAAATACAATTAAAAATTATCTAAAACAAGAAGCGCATGATTATTGTAACCATCCAATGTTTAATGTAGACACTCACTTTTTTTTCTTTTTAGGTTTTCCTTTTAGGTCATACACCGAGAACATGACAAACGCTTATAACAACATGATGAACATCAACAACACAATGAAAATCAATAGGATGACAAACACCTATAACAACATGACAAACATTAAGAACATGATGAACACCAACAACATGATTCAAACACTAGCAACACAAAGAACACCTACATCAACAAAACCAACACACATGGAGTAGCACTATGAGCACCAACAAGACAAAATGACAATCAATAACAACACGATGATCACCAATGGCAACATGATGAACATGAGCAACATGAGGACCACCAATAACACAACATGCACCAGAAACACAATGAACACCATCAACACAATTTGCATCTACAATAAGATGAACACCGATAACATAATGACACTAACAACAACATGACATGCATCAAAAACACAACAAACACCATCAACACAATTTGCATCTACAACAAGATGAACACCACCAACACAACAAACAACAACAAAAGTTTTGATTATTGACATTCATTTGTTTATAGACCCCATTTCCACCCTAAGACCCAAAATCCTAACTAACCCTAGATTCCTTACTTGTAGACCTTTAAGAATCAAACCAATGGGTTATTCATATAACCTATTTAATTTTTAAAAAACCTTGGTTTTTAATGGATCGAATATCTTTTATTTGATATTTGAACACCCTAGGTGATACTGAATTGGTTCTTTGGTTGATAACTAGTTGAAAACCAAATCAATTATGAACCAAGGTTTCATACTACCCAACAATATTAAAACAATGTGATTACCCAAACAAATGTCACAATGTAGACAAGAATGTGATGTCAATTTTGCAAGGGAATAAGGTGGACATGGTCATCATCAATTTATATTTCCTAACCAAGTGAAAACTACAATAGAAATAAGACTAGTGTTAAATACTTTGAACAATTGCAAAATATGTTTCACATTAAACTAAAAAATCATGTGCTAGCTAGTCAACAACAATCTTTTGTCTTTTCATGATTAATTGATTTTATTTAATGTCATTTGTGAACATTGTATTTGGCCACAATCCACAACTTTCATCATAATTCCCAAACATAAAACGATTATTTGCTTGTGTTTGGGGAATTCAAATTCCTTTTTTATTACAACAAAAAGTCCATGCCATGGAATGCCTAGTTCAAATTTGAAACCATAACACCTAAACTTTAAATCCTAGAAGCAAGATCATCAAATCTTCATGGCAACTATTTAAGTATGAGATTGAAGATAAAATTCCACATGAACACTTTAAAGGTGTTTGTTGTATCTTTGTTGTACCCTAAAATGATGAAGGGCCATGTTGGGGAGTTTTTAGTAAGTGTTTCATTCACTTCCAAATGATCAACAACCTTCCAATGAAAGCCCCCTAAGGACTTTGGGGTTTTATTCTTTGGTTACGAGTAGCCCCCAATGATAGCCCCTTTTAAAGACTATAAAAGGGGACATCATTCCTATATTGTAGGGCTAAATTCAACTACCTATGTTTGACCCTTTCATTTTAGGTCTTTTAATGGGGGAACATTGCCACCTTATGAAGGTTTTTTCATGAAGTAATTCATTAAACTAAAAAAAAATGATGCTTTAAAATTTATTAACCTTATTATTTTTCCTCTTTTTATTAGTTATATCCCAAAGACAATAGAGATTATGCAACAATTCCCAAAATAGGATAAAACCTTTGAGGACAAATGTGGTTTGTGAATGAAAAAAAAAGTTCATTTTCAAGATTTTGACATGTAACTTGGTTTTAAAAAATTAATGTGAAAACAAATTGGATAAAAACTTTATTGAGGAATGCAATGCACAAGTATTTTCCAAACCAATTGATAGAATTATAGTGTGATCATTCATGCATGTACATCATAAATTGTGATGTGATGAAAACACTAATTCAAAAGCAGGGTGCAGTTCATTAGCCTAAATCATTATCAAACTTTTTAAATGAAATAGATTCACCCCACCTAGTCATTTCACCTTGCTTAAAGTTATGTTGCTATAAGATCATTATATAATCATCATTTTAGACTACTAATTGAAATAATTTATTATTAATTGATGCAATTGACTACATTAAATAATTTTTATAATATTGTTGCTTTAAATACCCTAGATTATTGTACTCTAGGCTATTATAAGTTATTATACATTCAAAAATGTGAGGTTGTATTATATATAGGTGAGTTAAAAGGAGAGCCTCTTTCAGAATCCCATGTTGGTAGTAAAAGCTTATATTTGGGAAACATTAAAAATATTAATATTTTTTGTGAAGGGCAACCAAAGTGCAAAAAAAAACATTGAACTTTGGGATGCACCTCCAACTTATTAATATGAATTGCAAATAGGTATAGTCAATAGGGTATATGATAAATACACTTAACATTTACATGCGTAAAAAATACACGAGGATGTGTAAATGTAAATGAATTTCTTTTTATGCTTCCCCATGTAAGTGTAAAACAAATTATTTACATGGGAGGGAGTTAAGTGTACAAGTAAAAAATAAAATTTAGATGACATGTAATTTTTTTCACATGTTTGGTTTTACATGGTGAATACATGTGTATTTACACTTATCCACACAACATTGGTATGGACCTTTACAATAAGTATACAAACCTTCCCCCTATAGCTTTGTGGTGTTGGTGAACCTCAAGATAAATTAGTAAAAATAAATTATTTTAATAGGTTCCATTCAAAGGGGAAAGTAGAGATCAATGCAAACAACATTGAGAATGGGGGGAAGTAGGAGGGAGAATGGATGGGAAGAATGGGAGGGGGTAGAGACATGTTTGTGGGAACTTTGCTAACATTTTCAAAATCACCTTTGAAATTTCAGTGAGAAATGTCATTGGTAAGTTAGTAACCATGGGAACTTGAATGCAAAACAACTAGTTTGAACCCTGTGCCTAATGCATAGGTGTGTGTGTATTTGATGGTACATATTACAAAATTACAATTACAAACTACATTTCCAAAACCTCTTTATATACGACATTCTGCATGTATCCATTGGGACCCTGGCCGTTGAAAATCTTGATGTTTGCATTGCTTGTGACCCATGAGATAGCAACATACAGTGACCATGGGAATAGACTAGAAACGACAAATATACCCCAACATTGAGAACAATAATAAAAGATTTTTCGAAATCAATGCATATTTGGGCAAAGCCCAAAACCCTAAACATTACTTCCAACTTATGTTTCTTTTTATTTGCTTCCCCAAACCTTAACCCTAAATTCACTGCCTACCACATTTGTGATCCTTCGGTGACTTCCCAAAATACAATGTGCATACATACATACTCATTTTGTTGGCTCCAAAATATATCCATTTTCAAACATTGGTTAACCCTGTCTTTTGTTGGGCCCTGCCCCTGTGGGGGTAGGGACTATTGCATTGGATCCAACTTTTGGAAGCTTTACCTTATTAAAATCGGTTTCACATTAAGTGAACCGGTTTCGTTGATGAAAGTGTTTAGACTGAAACAATTTTTTTTGGTGTTTTGATCTCTAATGTTGAAAGGAGATTGAAGAAAAGGAGTTTGAGGAAGTAAGAGCTCTCCTTGCAAAAGCTGAGAAGCGAAAAGGCAAAAAGGGCAAGAAGGCCATAGGAGATGGGGTGAGTTCCTTTTGTAGTTGGCTTAGTTTCTGATGGATGCTTATGATTGCAGGGCTTTGGCATGTGTGCCAGTTCTTCTTATTGCTTTCTCCGCTGTGTTGCATCTGTATTCCACTTTTTCTTCGCCTCATCGGAGTAAACAGACCATGACGGGACGGATGGATGACCGGATGGATGGATGGATGGATGACGAGACAGATGGATGAAATGATGCTTCACGACGTCTTTTACTATACTAGTTTGAACCTCGTGCCTAATGCACAGGTGTGTGTGTATTTGACGGTACATATTACAAAATTACAATTACACAATACATTTCCAAAACCTTTTTATATATGATATTCTACATGTATCCATGGGACCCTGGCTGTTGAAAATCTTGATGTTTGCATTGCTTGTGACTTGTGAAATAGCAACATACAGCTGACCATGGGAATAGATTGGAGACGAGAAATATACCCCCATGTTGTTTAATGTCTGACCTTGACTTTTGTTGATTGTGATTATAAATGCCACTTGAACAAGGAATTGACGACGACACAAAACAAATGGCCAATCAGTCCCAGAGGGGGACATGATGATGCAAGGTATGAACACACGTTTGCCAACATTGTTCCTTGTGATGATCTCCGCTTCAATGACACATTGACCCAATTTCTTGACATTAAACCTTGTACCATTGCACAATTTTATTGATTGATTGAGATCGCATAACAAAAGGATTGGCACACCCACTTTGAGTTCCAGCTTATGATTTGTGATATTACTGAATTGTAAAATGTTCAAAAATTCCACCAGATATGATGAATCCATTGAAACTTTTGCAACAACATTTGCACCTTCTTTTGTCAGAGTCAAAGAATTTACGTTCAGGTACATGTGCAATTCTTCAGATAATAATTCTAGAATTGCATTGTTGATTTCATCAATGTCAATATTTTTGGGGGCCAGAATCCTGCGTTGCATAAGATACATGGCATCTCCAGAGTGGCATTAGTTATCCGAATAGATGGTTCGGATTAATCCTCTTAGCTGTAATTTTTTGTTAGTAGCTTCATATGGGACGGAATCTTGATCCAATCTAGATCAACACCTTCTTCTGCAATGGTAGGAAGACTACCGTTTCTAACATTCAACACCCATTTGAGAAACTCTTGTTGCTCTTTAGAATTGGTTGCCATGACTCGCATGTTGATATGAAGATGAAAAATTGTAACATGTTGCCAAAGATGCAATCAAGGTAACGAAGCATTCATTGTCTTCTTGTCCTCCTTTGGGAACAACAAGCAGGATTTGTCGAAAATCCCCACCAAGGACCATAGTGTTCCCACCAAAGATTTTTTCAGTTGCCTAGCATCATCCAATTGCATCAAATCACGCAGGGTCTGATTAACAACTTCGAAAGCAAACATGCAAATTCTTTGAATGGAAAGTTTGGAGAGTTTGTTTCACTGCAGCAACATTGTGAGGCAAATGCTTGAAATGGTGGGTGGAAAGTCATTCCCTTGTCATCCTATGTGGTTCCAGTGTTTTTTGTTTAGGTGATGCGAATTTTTAGCGCATCTTTGTCCTTGAACTGCCTTATAGGTGAGTTGATTGCATTTTGTGGATGTAGGAAAGAGAAGAGGAGTAAAAAAATTGAAGCAGCAACGTCTGACATAAGAGGTTGAGGCCAAGAGGCTTGCAAATGAGTTAATAAGGCGAGAGGAAGCAAGGATTTGAAAGGGGATTGAAGAAAATGAGCTTGAGGAAGCAAGAGCTCTCCTTACAGAAGCTGAGAAGCGGAAAAGCAAAAATGGCAAGAAGGCCAAAGGAGATGGGGTGAGTTCCTTTTGTAGTTGGTTCAGTTCCTGATGGATGCTTATGATTGTAGGGCTTTGGCATGTGTGCCATCTCTTCCTATTGCTATTTTCGCCGTGCTGCATTTGTATTCCACTCTTTCTCTGCCTCGTCGGAGTAAACAAACCATGATAAAACAAATGGATGATTGGATGGATGGATGGATGGATGACGAGACAAATGGATCAAATGATGCTTCACGACATCCTTTATTATATGTAATGTAATTACCATAATGCAAGGCTTGCTTCAACACGTGTTTGTTGAATAATTAATTAAAATTGAAATTTCCATATCCACCATAGAATTTTTTCAACAATTTAAAATGATTCTTTATTTTTCCTTCACAAAATTTTGTTCTTTGAAAATTGTTTTGAAGAAAATTTTAACATTTTCACAAATAATCTAATTAATGTCATTACTACAATAATTGGAACAATTGGTAATCTTGATTTGGTGCATTTTGTTTTCACTCCACAAAAACAACAAAAATGCTAGCTATTATTACTATGAGGTACATTAGTAGTAAACATGTGGAATTTGATTTGGAACAATAGGAGAACAATCTAGGCGCAGCAAAGCAAGTGAACCCATGCACAAATAGAGGTTAATGAGATAGGTTATCATTTTCTATTGGCTTGTGAAACATCACTAGTCAAGTATTGGAAATGATTGGTTATATAAAGCTTAAATAGGCCTATTGGGAGCAATTTTAAGAAATTAGGTGAAAATTTGATAATGGTGAATACTTTTTTAAATTGAATTTTTTAGTTTTTAGTTTGGGTTTAATAGTTGTCAATTTATGATTTTTAGGAAAAATTTCTGGTTTTACATTAAGTTCCAATTGGTGGCCAAAAATATAGAAGGATGTTTAAATTTTTTCACTTGTAAATTTTTTTATAGCCAAATCTGGTTTAATTGTCTATGATGATTGCCACTAGTTTTTTTTGGTGAATTTTTGCATTGTGGTGGCCAAAACATAGGATTCTTTTTTGTGTGTAGATTTGAAAGAAACTGCTTTAAAAAATGGAGAAAAATCTCCAATCTTTCAAACCACAAAATTATAATTAAAAAAAATCTTAGATTCACCACTTTAACAACATCACAAAATTGAAAAAAGAAATTTTGATTGGATGATCATGATGGAATGTTTTTCAATTTTGTGAGGTAAGAAAATTGGCGAATTTTGCCCCCAAAAACAACTTCAGTCAAAATTGCATTGAGAAAAACAAATTTGCCAAAATTTTCTTCCAAAAAACATCACCCAATAAAACAAACCCTAATCGCCCATTATTGCAAAGAACCAATGATCAAAAACTCAATTTAGAACTCTAAAACTCTCTACATAAAATGAAACATTCTAAATGAACTTTGCTTTAATATAGAATGAAACTTTGGTGCTTTACAAGCTTTGTCGAGTATGTGCATTTGCATTTTCCAAGGTTTCTCTCTCTGAGTGCAAAGTCAGACTGTTTCATTTCTCCAGCTTTTGATACTGCTACTCCTTACACAGTTTTGCTTCACTCCCGCCTGTTAGGGTTGCACATTGCCAAGAGAGACATCGAGCATGCTAATGTTTTGCAGATGCTTCTCAGTGGTCTTCTGCTTGTGAGTCGAAGAGTACGCTAATGTTAATAATACATTTCAAATCATGTGATGATGTCTTAGGCAGTTGGCAATGCTCATTTGTCTGTTTTAGCAAAGGTTGACGAACTTGGGCTAGTATCTGCAAGAGGTGACAGTGCGGTAGACTGGGTGGGCTTGGATCTGAAGTATATACACTGCAATACATGACCCTTTTTCACCACAAAGCCAACTGCCATGTGATCCGTCTAGCCTGCCCCATTATCCACCCAGTAAGGAGTTTGATGCCAAACTGCATGATGATGAGGTTCAAAGGTATCAGCCTCCTCTGGGAACCTCCGACAGCTTTGTTTTGGGTTCGTTACCTCATCTTTAGGACCTGTGTTCAAGAGAAGCCTGATATTTACCACAAGATCCAGGTACTTGGTGTTTGTTGGTAGCAGATGTGCAATTATGTTGTAGTGTAACACTGCTTAATTGTTGCAGGCAAAGAGCTGCTGAAGGGCTCATGCGAGTTCTTGATGCTTCCAAGCGCCCTGTCATGTGAGAGCGTACAAGTCGGGCAGTTGGTGCACCAGATGCCAATGCTGAACTTGCCATTTCTTTGCAGGTGAACATGTGTTTGATTGTTCCACCACTTGATAAATCGAGAAGAGCCATTGAAGAGGTTGCTTGCTGATCACTTGCACAAGTTGTTTTGTAAGATATTGTTTTTAGGTCACAAAGTTTTCAGATAGGAAAGGGACATGAGCTCTTTCTGTTGTTTCTCATAAGTTGGTTTTGTGATGTGGCTACCCAGAAGCGACGAGTGAACCCGCATGCAAGTGTAAAAAGCAAGAGCGAGAAATTTGCTCCTCTGTATGAGGATGCAGCTGTCTCATTTTCAGTGCATCCACAAACAAGGCAACCATACATCGAGGTGAAAGGCACATCACCTGGTACAGCATCTCGGTCACATGCTGCACCATCCTATTCATCTTGATCTGGACCACAACCACCAGCAAGTATGGTGGGTGGCAAGAAGCAGAAAGAAGAGGATCCGCATCTGGCCCTAGCACATGTGTCATAGCCCATGAAATCCATTCCTGTCACTGCCGCCACCTAAGGGTGCTCTCCTCAGCAGCCTGATGTTTCATCCAGCATCCCAACTGGAGCAGCAGCTTGGAATGGGGCAGGTGGGAACTACTACAGGGAAAGGCCTGGTGGGAAAGCACAAGATGCTGCTGTAGGATCCCAGGATGGGGAGGTTACCAGACAGAGTGAATGACATGAAAGGAATAACTGTGAGCCCTCTTCCAGCTGAGAGCCAGCAGCATATGCTCAGGAAGAACTCGCCTCTGGTATCACCATTGATGTTCCCTACAAAAGGGACCTCTCCATAGTTGAGTCACATCAAAGGGATGGAATCTTACAGGTGAAGGTTCCATAGAAGGTAAATATCATTCTGTTCATTGTCTCATCCCCTCTCATTTGGGTTAAACAGGGACTTTCAGTTGAGCTGTTCAAGACAGCCATGAAGCAGCTTTTCCTGACACAGCAGAAATGGCTGTATCTGTTGAACAATTTGTTCTCTTCTTTGAGGGCTGCAGGTGCTCTGATTGCTAAGTATGGATAGACTATCACTCAAGGATTAGTTCTAGGTCATGTCTTTTGGTTCTTGAATCTTATGCCTCCAGTTTTGTTGGAACCAATTGTTCACCCCAACATGTAAAGAGTGGCAATTATCTTTAGTGCTTTGTTTGAAGTTGTAGCTTGGATCATATGAAGTAGACTATGAAGGTAGATGCTCCTGGGCTTCCAAGCTCAGTAGGGATTTGGGGTGCAAGGCAAGTGACACATTTCAAGGTTGATGATATGCAGGGATACCAGAGTCAAAAGGAATAAATGTTTCAGTCAGGATCCCTGCTGCGTCCTGGTTATTCTGTGGGTGGGGCAGTAGATTATGAGGAGCTTCTGGTCCTCCATGGGTGTCAGATTCAATGTGCAGCCCAGAGGGTGGGAGAAATCCAACATTGGGTCATGTGGATGTGAATCACAACAATGACCACAAGACCGGGTCCTTAGGAAGGAAAGTCGACAACTTTAATGAGATGGTTGAATTAGGCAATGGATTGAGTTATCATTCAGGGAAGTGAAAAAGGTGGTGATGATGAGTTGGTGGGGGTTGGTCCTTCGCAAACATATAGGCCCTGGCCACCGCCACCTTCAAAGCACCAGTTGCAGTACACAGGACGATATGCATGTCATTCTCTGTAATGCTTGCACATGGCAGTGTGTTCATTATTGTTGATATGCATAAAAAAAGGTTGCTACCTCTTCAGTTCTTGTGACAGTGGTTGCTCAGACAGCCATCATATATTGCTGTGAGCGCATCCTTTTGCAGAGAACATACATTCATAAGGGAGGGATCTCTTCCACCAAAGTTCAAAAGTTTTCCCAACATGTGTGCCTCTGTACCTACCTCTGGCTTTTTGGTTACTGCTGGATTGGTTGTCCCTAGGAAGCCCACCAGGATGCCATGTTACTCTGTTGTCATTGAGCTATGGAAAAATCAATGCAGACAACTTCTTTGAAGAGGTTCTTAGGATTATTCATCCTTGTATTGGTCCTGGTTGTTAGAGGAGCTACAACAAGTACTGATTTTTAGTTTACTCATAACACTAAAGGAGGCATGTAGTGTAACTTGGAAATTTTAAGTCTTGAGTTAGGGTTGGTTGGACTCACAATCTACAAAATAGGTCTTGTGAAATGGGCTTCTTTGTTGGAAAGTAAATGCTTTTTCCTTTATGATACAGAAGTAACAACAGTACCTATGGGCTGATTTACTTTTTAAAATTCATTCCCAACTGAAATGTCTATTCTACCAGGATTCTCTGGTTCTTGATTTATTGTGGGCAGCTAGCTGCAGTGGAACAGTGCCGCTGTTTCTTAAATGACTAATTTCTTTCTAGTGAGCTGCATTGCTGTTTTTTTCCTCATCCTGTATTTGTATTGTTGGGTTGACAAACATAACCTTATTTCAAAATCTGCCTTTTCACTGCAAGAGGTTTTTGTCAGACAGGTTGATTCATAAATGGGTCAACAATAGGAAATCGCATATTGAACATCCTTTCGCAGTCCTCAATAACTGTATGCTTACTTAGTGTTCTGGCTGATAAATAAGATGATTACCTGTCATTGCAAAAATAGGACCTTTGAATTTTAGGTCTTCACTAAACCCTAAACCCTTTATATCTGTGTTGAGATGTAACAATTTTAAGTCTTCAATAAACCCTTTCTATCTGTGTTGAGATGACTCTTAGGTCTTATGTCCCTTGTACACCAAGATGTTGAATTGTTGAACAGGTCACCAAAGTTGGGTTTTGGTTGCTGGATTGGTGTTGTCTTACAGCAGAGGGTCCTGCTTCCTTCCTATGGCAACATAGCATGGGTAATGGCATCAAGGCGAGCAGTAGTGACATCCAGACTCTTGAGCCAAGCTACCTCACCTCGCATGAGGGCAAGACGGAATTTAAGAACAGCTTCTCTAGCGGCTCTGCTGCATCTGGCCATCTCTTGTTTGCTCTCCATGATTTTGCTTCTTATTTGTCCAATGTCTCCTGCTTTTGGCATGCTGGCGAGATTTGATGCCAGGAATGTTACAGCACTTGATATTTCTTCAAGTTGCCTGCTTCTTGATGAAGGAGCTTGTTGGTGGTGGTCTTCAACTCTGAAGCTACTACTGTTCATATTATCAAGCATGGTCTGCAAAACAACAGCAGTGCATGAGTTGGGCCAAAGTCTGAGACAATCTCTCTGACACAGCAGCACATACAAGAAACATTTGCACACTTGGGAGGAAAAATTAAAACATATGTCTACCATGCTCATTCATTCATGGCTCTGGGATGTGCAAGGCAAAACAGAAAACAGTTTCATTCTCCAGGATTAGGGGATCTGCCTGTTTACCTCTAAGCAATGGACATCAGTTTCTGATGGAACTCCCCAGAGTTGCTCCTCAGCCATATCCAGCCATGAATCAACCGCATTTGCATTTTGCTCTGCTTCTTTGGCCCCCTGTGACATTGTGGCAAGACTTGCCTGCACTAGTGCAGCACAATAACTGGTCTCATTAGTCTCCGCAGAAGACTTCAGTGCAACAAGGAAGTTTGCCTTGCAAACTGCCAGGTCTTCATGGGAAAGAGAGAAGTTTGTTGGTGGTGCAGCTGCAGTCATGGTACCTATGCTTCTGCACTGGTTTTGCACATAGTGATCATGCGAAATAGTTGCCCGAGATGCTTGAGGGGTGGCATCCAAGTTCCAGCTCCTCCTTAGAGATGTCTCCAAACTTGCTGATGGTGCAGAGCTCACAAAGGTTGTTGGAGTGTGAGGAAACTGTGATGCCCACAACCCATTTGGAAATCCAGATTATTGTAGCAACAAAGCTTGACCTTGAAATCTCAAATTGCAGAACATGCTGGCTTCTGAACCTGTGAGTTCAGGCCCCTTTCAGAGATGAGCATGGTACACATTTTCAAAGAATTGCTGCAAGATGATAAATATGGTTTCCTGATAAAACTCTGATGGTTCTCTGTCACTTACCTGCATGTTGTGATTCAGTGCACGAATCTTTGGAGGCCCTGGTTGGACTGCTGCTTCATTGCCAAGAGGCCCCTGGGAGCTCTTGTGGACATGTTCTAGATGGGTATTGCTTAGCAGGTTCTGAGGGCTCCATGATTGCAACTGCTTCCAAGCCGCAAATACTCTACTTCTGCCCTTTGGTTCGTTCCAATTTGTCAATGGCCTGCTCTTCACAATAGCTCCATTTCTCACAAGCTCATCATGAACAACATCGCCATAAACTTCAAAGGACGTCGAAGGAGGAGCTTCCACTCTCTGAGGTAACCTCCTCCTCTTGTTCTGCTGCTGCTGCTTTCTATACTCGCATTTTACACTTGAAGAAACTGGAGCAAGAAGAAAGAATGCTGCTGCTTTCCTTCTGGTAACCAGAAACAACGGCTTCATGTTGTCCATTTTGCTCGACAATTTGCACGATCTCTTCTGCTCCATGAGCATTGTTGGTGTTCCACAACAGAACGCACTTCCACCGCCCCCCGACAACGGAGTTATGACCAGCCTTCCGAGCAGCGTCTCCGGTGCTACTGCCGCTGCTAGACCAAGGCTTGAAATCTCAAACATGTTCGTGGCTCGCTGCTGCGATAAGAAGACAAAAATCTTTGACAGAGGACGATGCTGCTGTTTTTCTTCTATCAGCCTACGCAAGCAAGAGACTACTCACTCCCTCACACGCCATTTGCACTTCATGTACATCTTCTTGTTGTTGTTATGGCAAGAAATAGAATTAGACTGAAAAGCTGTAGTGAGACGAAGATCTTCAGAGAGCCTCGCGGGTAGCGAGAGAGAAAAATTCTGCAGCGACGAGCCAGCGGAACCGGCAGCGGCAACAAGAGAAAATCGAAGTGCGAGAGAGACGGAGACAGAAAGAGAAAGGGAGAGAGAGATGGAGAGAGAGAAAGAGCTCTCGCCAGGGCACCATTCACACAGTTCATCCTCATGTGACCGTTGAGATGCCACGTCATTATGAAATAAAACCACGCCAGCAAATCCTCAGCCAAATGGAAGTATTGGGCGGCCAATTTGTTGGGCACTGTTCACACTGTGGTTTATCAGTATGTAGCCGGTTGAGGTGCCACATCAGCATATCAACCAAATCGTCATAGTAATATCCTCTTATATTCAGCCACGTGGAAGGATCGGGGACGACCATTTCTGTTGTTACCTAGTACCCACATTAGGGGGCTTCAGGCTTTTTGGAATTGAAGCCTTTTTGTAACTTGACATCCTTTAAATTCTCCCTTTTTTCTAATACCTCTGTACATTTTCCAAATCAGTAATAAAGTTTTGGCCTGCACCTGATGCTCGGCAGCTTTTTTTGTTTGGGGGGGGGGGGTGGGGATGCAACATTTAGCCCTATTGCAATTTTTTTTGAATATTTTGGTCACAAATTCAATGACTTTTAAGAAACAATGGCAATTTTTTATTTAAAAAACTTGAACAAATCTTATAAAGTCACCAGATTTCTATACATGGTTCAAGTACGTAGCCAAAAAGGATGTTTTAAAAACTTTCTTTCATATTTTGTTATAGCCAAATTTGGCTAAATCAACTTGGCCACATCATAAAATTGAAAAAAAACACACACACACTCACACACAAACACATGTTCGGTGTTAAATAACTCTGAAATGGTTTGGCCTCAAAAAAATGAAAAAATATAAATAAAATTGAGTGATATTTGTTGAGAATCATACTCCCAACCGAATTTTGTTTAAAAAAGTTTTGGAATGTTGTCAGACTGGTGAGCATTAATTACAAGATCTCATGAAATTGGGCAACAATGCAAATTTGTTACTAAACCTTTTTAGAAATCCTTCTATGTGCTAGAGCCTATGGTAGAAATATGGTGAGTTTTATTTTAAAAAATAGAAATCTGCTGAATTTTGGTTTTTTTTTTCAAAAAAATCCTTTGTACATGCTGCTGGGCTATTATTATTTTTTTAAAATCCTCAAAATGGAAAAAAAATTAACCACCCAAAAAAAAAGGTTGTCCCAACCTAAGGGAGAATTTTTGGTTGAAATTTAAAGAAAAATTTGAGTAGCATTTGTACTAGTAAACCCAAACTCCCAACCTTGGGGTGACTCTAGTAGTACCTAGCTTGGTCAGGCATTATTTAAATGTTTTTTGAAATTATCAAAGTTTTGTATAAAAAAAAAGTGGCTGCCAAGCTGAAATTTTGAAAGAAGCTTTCAAGCACACTAGCTTCATTATTTAGTACAACTGCCAAATTGTAAAATATTATTATTTTTACTGCCCAACATAACTGACCCCAAAAAAATAATGATTAGGCACCTTGCTGCCCAACCAGCCTAAGTACAAGGGTAGTGATTGTCCCAACCAGTAGACTTGTAAAAAGGCTTTTATTTTGGGGGGGTGGGGGGGAAGCAAAAAGCAAAAGTCGCCATATTTTGAGAGAAAAAAAAACTGACATGTGGCTATATTTAGACAATGAATTTTTATTGGTGGCTAGAACTAGGCAAGTTTATTAAAAAAAATTCTACTTTACTGCCTGGACTGTAGCCAAATTTGGCTCATTTCCTCTTGTGGATGATTATCAGTTCACCTACTTGACAAATTTTAAATTAAAAAATGGCGATCTCCACAAGTGTCTTTTTAAAATAATTTTTTAATGTATCCTAAGTGGCAATCATCCACAGGAAGAGTCAGCCAAATCTATATAAACTAGATATGAAGGAAACATCTTTAATCATCCCTCTATATTTCTGGCTATTTACTGAAACTGAATATAAACATTTGGTGACTTTTCCTTTCTTTTTTTCCTTAAATTCCGGAGATTGAATTTTTAAAAATAACTTTATTTTTTTGTTTTTCAGTTCTCAGTTTTTCTTTTTGGCGAATCTCACCAGTAGAGAAAAAAAAAGGCTAATCTGCACCCACAGTTGTAGAATGTCACACTATTTTCAATGAAGTTCATTCTTTGAGTTGTGTGAAAATGAGTTTGGGACTGTAAAAATGCCTAAGATACTGGTCATTAAAAGGAAAAAACTGTTTTTCATCGGCCAATCATAAGAATTGGCCACAACTCAATACCTAGTCTCTCACTTCATACTGTTCACATGTTGAAGGGTGGGAATGGGAGAAACGATTAAATAGGTAGTGTATGTCTAATGTGGTATACACTTCCAGAGGCCCAATTACAAGGTGTGAGTGGAAAGAATCTCCAATAGCACTTGTAAAACATCCTGAAGTGCAAATTTTGAATTAAGTAAATGGTCAAATTCAGAGAATTGGGTTTTAAAATCTCACTTACTTCAAGGCTTTGGAAGAGTGCAAATCATTTTTTCCCTTTAGGAATTGAGGTGTTTGGATGTTTAAATAAACAAGCTGATGTGTTCTTACACGATTCTGTCAATGCCATGTGAAACTTCAAAAGATCAAAAGGCTTTCCTCTTTCTGTTTTATTTTATTTTTTTAATCAAAAATGTCAATTATACTACAAAGGATGCAAGTATACTTCATCTTAAGTTGGCTGGTAACATTAGGTCTAGCTACTTCATGACTTCCACCTTTCAAAACACACCCCACTTCACCATGGCTCACCTCCTACAAGCAGTTGGTTGTTGAGACAAAAAGATTTTGACACCTAGTTTGTGTTAGCATCACGTCCAATAAATTGATCCTTTTCATTTTTCTTTACATTAAATTTTTTTGTGATGTGTTTATTAATGAAGTTTTGCAGGGTTAACACAGAAACAGGATTGTTGTTCACAATTTTTGATTGACCAGTGATAACAATTGGCCCAAATGGTGAGATTTAAGCTATCTCTCACATAATGTTAGTGTTATTCGTAAAGTCATGCCCCCTTGGGTTTGAGTTGCACCCTTCATTTGATGCTTCATCCCTTCTGACTGTTGTCCGCAAAGTCATGAAATTTTATTAAATAAACGTATGAAATACTGAGACTCAGCATTAAATGCACAAGGTTCGAGAAGATTTATAGCTACAGTACATATAGCAGCAGCAGTAATTGGCTGAAGGAGTTCAGGAACAAAAAAAAGGCAAGGCGAACTCAGTTTAGCACCAAACTTGGGGCCAAACTGAGTTCATACCCCGTTGAAGCCCAATGTACTTTTTTTTCCTGTTTTTTGAAATCTCATCCCCTCCGTGATCAAACAGGGGGTTCCGGTACCGTCCTTTCCTGACTTTACAGAGAACTTTAATTACGTTGTTCAGTTTTTTTAAATTTACTGGGGGCGGAATTGAGGGAGGGGAGGACATTGGGTTTATATTTTCGATGCAACAAACCGTGATTGAGCCCCAAATTGAGGATCTGGATGGAGATGCTCTTGGTGTGTGAAAAGGGTCACCTTGGCTGCTAGCTATACTTTCCATTCATGCCCCCAAGAGGTTTGGATTTGGCATGTCAACTTCCTTCTTCTTCTCAAGTTTCAATCTTCAACAGATTATTTGATGTATTATTGTTCATGAATTACAATGGTTATTCTAAGATGTCGGAGGCTCAAAGAAGTGTTGATAAACATGATATCATTGATAATGCAGATATCATTGATAATGCAGAGTGAAATGATCAGGAAAAAAGAAAGGAGATATACAAACTGGTGCTACCCAGCACCTCTAATCATTGATCCAAGAGGAAGTATTGGCTAACTAGATTTCAATTAATCTAATCCGATCTTAGAGGAGGAGAAACAAAGCACCATTGATCCAAAATAAAAGTATTGGCTAACTAAATTTCATTTAATCTAATCCAATCTTAGATTTAATCTAATGAACTCTATTGATAGAGAGTACAAAGTTTCATCTATTTCTAGCACCTTCCTTAAAACCTTTGCTTTATTCAGTTTATAAAAATAATGATTGATGACTGAACACAATGTCTTATTACAAGCTTCTCCTAGATGAGGTTTTGGAGCAATTGTAGGACATTGTTAATACTCTATTTGCAATAAAAGATGTTTATTTTTAATTTTTAATTTATGCTACATATTACATATATTTGAAATTCTTCTCTAACTTTGTTTGCATTTGTCTTTCTTCAAATTGAAGTCATTCTCTTGATGATGTGGTTGATGGTTTTGCTTCGATGAGCTTGTGACTTTGTATCGAATGGATTCTTTGCTTGTCTTCTCAACTCTTCCTCTTCTAATGCATGAAAGTTACAAGTCGCTATGCGACTTGAAATGATAGATCAAGGATCATCTGATCCTTTGAACAAATCTATTGTGGAACTTATCAAAAGTTCTCAAAATGCAGGTCCCTCAATTAGTAATCAATATCTTAAATCTAGAGTTCTATCGAAGCCAAGTTAGGAAATTTTATGTTGTGAAAGTCGGGAGAAGGCTTGGGATATACATTACTTGGGTAGAGTGTGAAAGTCAAATGGTTGGTTTCCACGAAACAATTTGCAAAAGTTTCAAAACTTTACAAGAGGCAGAGACTTATGTGAGTACTATAGAGTTGGTTTTATGTAGTGATTGGAAATTCTATGCAAGTTCAAGAAAAGTTGGGTTTTTAGATTTCAAACTTCACATTGTTAGGAATTTGGGGCGGATTTAACAACCTGAAACAACTTTCAAAACTTGGTTCAACCTAGAGCTTTTGTTAATATGTCAATTGGCTGATGATCTATTGATATATATAAAATTTAGACTTGTTTTTTCTCCTCCATATCCTTAACAAAGTGTAAGTGGATTTTAAAATGTTTGGTTTTCAAGTGATACATTGGATTATGTGATGTCTTTATGGTACTCTAATTGTCACAATGTATGTCACTAAGACCTGATTTGAATTTTTTGAATTTGCGATAAAGATTTTTGATCCAAATAATTTTTTTTGATGCATCAACTAAAACCCTATTTTGATTTAGTGGATGAAAGTGAAACACAAGTTTGCTTCTTGGCACACCATGTGATAGGAATGTTGTTGATGGTGAACAAACACCCTCCAATTGATTTATATTCATCCAGGTCACC
>Ga0116229_10003333_pt1 | contig 26309 bp, 23 predicted proteins | sample S1TSphgellanicum_3_FD_87313 | JGI IMG/M metagenome (GOLD analysis project Ga0116229, IMG submission 87313) | Host-associated microbial communities from peat moss isolated from Minnesota, USA - S1T2_Fc - Sphagnum magellanicum MG | ecosystem: Host-associated > Plants > Peat moss > Unclassified... | reverse complement strand
GCTGTATGATGGGTCGCTGAAGCTGAGGCTGGGCATCACGGCTGGCATCTGCCTCCTCATGAAGCACTACCCCGGAATGGGTACTCCGGAAATGAAGAGGCAACAGTTTTTCACTCCCGATCGCTATGAGACTTTGATGACCTGGTACTTCGGCGATTTCGGTCACATCTCGGGCCAGGTAGGTACCTAAACCCTAAATCTAGAATTTACTACATAATTCATAACTGACTCAGGTGATGATCAGTCTTCTCAGCTTCCCAGCTCATGAGATCAGAGCCCATCACAGAAAGACTTCGAACCCGATCCAGCTCAGAGTATCAGCCTTACCTAGAATCATCTGCAGCTCCATTTTCGACTTCTCGCTCAAAGGAGATTTTGTGTCGATCTTTGTTAGAGAAAACATAGTAGTACTGTGGTACCTGTAGACATGACAATCGCAATATGAATTCCAAGAAATACAGATGATCTTGAGCATGCATCCCGGGGGCTGAATTTCTGCTGCAGGGTCCATTTGTCAACTACCAAGATACGTTGATGACCATCACGGGAGGAGTGGGGTTCTTCAGAGAAGCGCGAGGCGTGGTCCGGCTGCACAACATCTCTCCGTTCAAATTCTTCTACACATTCACGCTGACCGGCATCCCGCAACTGCCGAAGCACCTGACGGCGGAGGTGGTGCCGCCGTCGGAGGACGCGGCTGCCGTCCCGGAAGCCGTCGCGTGCGACCCCCGTTTCACGCTCCGCAATTTCTCGAACTAAGCGGGCACGCGCCGTCCGGCATCCATCCAATATAACCAAGAACTCTGATTAAAAATTCCCCTATTCTAGTTACTGTGATACCGTTATATCAATATACCAATATACCCTTATTCTAGTTACTCTCAATATTAGTTTTGGTAAAGTGATCAATGCCATTTATATCATACTTATTTGCTGGAAGATTTGGCGGACAAAAGGCTGCTTTTACCCTTGGACAAGCAATGTCCCTTTAAGTACTAGCTACTTACTTACCTACCTTGGAACTTTCATGGTGGAATATGGTTGAAAATAGATGCAATTTAGATAGATATATAGTTTGCTGAATGGAATAAAGAAATGCCAGTTAAGGTGAAGAATGACAAAGAACCACCTCTCATTTTGGTGGTTGGTTGTTAGACTAAAGAACTTAGTGAGAAAACCCTGCAAAGCTTTATTTATAAACACACTGCAAATTCGAAAAATGTAAAAATGAACAATGAAATTTAAAGTTTGCGAAGTTAGTAGCAACTAGATATCAAAATCTTTCCATCTCAACAACTGATTGCCGGTAATGGGTCAACCACAATGATGGGTTGTGTTTTGAAGGGGTGGAAGTTATTCCTTCAATGTGGTGAGTTTCAAGCAATGATTTACATTAATGATATGTTGTCTCCAGTCACCAAAAAGGAGGTACACACTCAAAATATTGCAGTCTTGTAATTAGGTGCATTCAACACATCAACACATTAGGTCTACATCCAACATTCTATCTATGACACTAGGACAGAAATAAAGCTATGGACCTTGATGGATAAGCTCACTCTGGATCTCTCTCTATGGGCTATCATGGCCAACAAATGTGGATATCCCAACAATAAGTGGGTCTACTAAGATCAAAAACCCAAACCCAATGGTGAATTTGCTTCAAGAGATGGAGAAAATCTAGACAAGTTATTTCTGTAATGATTTTTTCAATTTTCCTAGTAACTTCCCATTGCAAAGCAATTGTTTGGAGATCCTAAATGCTAAGGTATTCAATTTTTTGATCCATTCAAGGTTGGGATACCAAAAAGGGAAAAAAGTCTTAAGGGTTTTTTAGAGTTACTTTTTACAAATTATATTTACATGAAATAAACTTAAATGAGAAAATTTGAATAGTTCAATATAAAATAATTCATGTGTTAATGGTGACTTTTCATATCATACATAGTTTTGTATGAATATTTTAGTTTAATTGCTAGAAATGCAAAAAATCCTAGAAAATGTCAAAATGAGTTTCAATGGACAACCAAACATGTTTTTTGACAAGATTATTTCCTACACGTGTGACCTCCATCTAAAACTATACAATTTGAACCAATTAAACATAATTATTTTATCGAATGGTTTAAAAAATGAGTCCTTTGCTTTGTATAATTTTTTTTCAAAATTTCAAGATTTTGAAATTTTTGTATGATTTGGTTTTCATCAAGTTCATTCAATGAACATGTACTTTCATAGAAAGTGGCATGTTTTTGTTGTAAAAAAAATTTGAAATCAATTGTAGGACTTTGTGCATTCCTTTTGATTACTTTTTTTTTAAATTTATTCTAGACACTTGATTTCTTTAGTTTATGAGACTCAATATGACATTTACATAGTATCCAAATTATTTTCAAATATTTTTATTAATTTTAGAAAACATCATTTTATCTATTGACATACAACAATCCACTACAATTATAATAATGTCATATAAACAAAAATCCAAAGTTGTCCTTTACAATCCTTTTTCAATTAAAGACACTTTTTTTTGGTACCCCAATCATGAATGGACCCTTAACCAATTCCCAACAACAATCCCAAGCGCATTGGATTTGAAAGAAATATCCCACAATGGCCAACCCTAATGACCCATTAAAACCTTTCATCATTTCCGTCTTGAAGTCCTTATTAACACACTAACACCTAATGTTCTACTCACCAATTGTAGTGCAATAGAATTCATGAAGTCTAATCAACAAAACCATAACAATTTGAATCTTTAGGCATTCTTCTCAAAAGTTCTCAACAACAATTTTAATTGAAAAACCAAAAAAAAAATTGAAAACCAAAATGTTTTAGTTTCATCATCATTTAGCATTTATCTTCAACCTCCAACTTCAAACGCATTGTCCATCCTTCAACATCATCTTCGTCACTCCATTAAAAATAATCACAAAACAAACATTCCATCTCCAGTATTTGATCTAAGTGTTGGCATTCCATGAAAAACACAAACCAAACTTCATAACCTATAAATAACAAAAAGAACAAGGAAATAGAAAAATAGTAAGAAGTAGAAAGCAAATTGTCTATTGTTCATGATTATTAACCATTTCCTCCTTTGGCATTTTTTGCTCATCACATCCAATGTAACAAATCATCCATTAGGGTTTGCATTTCATCTTGCTTTTTTTAAGTCACAATCACATAGCAAAAAAAGTTGGATGCAAGTCCATGTCACATGTGTCACCACTCCCTTCTGAAGAAAATCTATGTCCTCATAAATTTCAACTTTAAGGAACAAGATGGTAGATCTACAAATCCCTTTTTGCCCTTTCCCAATGTTTATCATCCATGTCTTTTATTATGCAAGTTTGGCCTCCTTCATCTTATTCATTTATGTCCTTGCCATCCTTGTAGCCAACAAAAACATAAGGACCTTCCCAACTACCATCAAGATTTTCCTTCATACCTAATTTCCACATCTTGATTTGCACACCTTCCTCAAAACCAACAAACAACTATGGGTAGATGTAAGTTATGGTGGCTCAAAAATGGCAAAAGTCCCAGTCCCAAAAGGCCATATAAATGGAAAAATTAACATTAAAATGGAAAAAAACGTTAAAAACCAATGTTTAATGGGTCGTATGTGGTGATGAATCAATTAACAAAGTCCATATGAAAGGTTGCCCATTAAAAAACCTCTTTATTATACATGTTAGGGGAAAAAATATATCAATTCAACAAAAAATGACAAAGATTAGGACTTTTGAAAATATGGCTCAAATTTGGTCATTCAAAAGTCCATAGTTATTTGTTCATAAAATTTTTCGTTGTAATTTTTTTCAATTCATACTCATTTTTCCATCATGTATCATATATTGAGTCCTTATAAAAAATATTGAAATGAAATCATAACAAAAAATGCATTTGAATGTTAATGCAAAACCCAAATTATAGTCCATATGTCCATTCTAAAAGTCCATTACTATATGATTGGTGTACGTTTATTGAATTTTTCCCCTTAATAAATATTCTTATTCAACTTAGCAATTTTAATCCATAAATATTTTTGTCCATGATTTTACAATGCGTTTATAATACACTCTATAAAAAGTCCATAAGGTTGCAAAAAGTGGGCCACCATAGCTTGCATCTACCCTTGTAACCCCTTCCAAGAAACATAAACCTTACTCTATTTCTTTTGGGCTTGTTCAACATTCTCAATCAAGGATTTGTGAATACTAAAAACCAACTACATTTTTCGAATCATTTGTTCCGCCATTACTTCAAGTCCTACATGTTCATCTACCACATCACACAGCCCATTCAAACTATTGTTAATAATAAGTCTAGGACTACGTCCTATCAATACCAAGTAATGCGAATACCTCTTGTTGGCTTGTACCCCACAATGGTATCTAAACAATATTCTTGGTAATTGAATATCCCATCCTTGTATATTTGTTGAAGATAAGATAGTCAAGCCATGCTTAATAATTTATATCAACCGTTCTATCATACCATTGCATTGTGGCTATGTTGGTTCAGTAAATTAATGTATAATACCATAATCTTGACATAGAGCATCAAACTCCTTGATCCACTCATTGCCGTTATTTGTGAAAATGTATTTGACATTCCAAATTGGCATATGATCTCATCGTCAAGGAAACTGGCTATAGTAACTATGTCATGCTCTCTCACAATACGTGATTCACACCACTTGGAATAGTGGTGAATAACAACAAAAACATATTTATAACCACTAGATGTTTTGAGTAATGGTCCTATAGTATTGAAAGCTACTTGATAGAAAATATCACACAAATGTATTATTTTCATACTTTCCACTCAAAACCTTAAATTGTCAATCTATCTAGCCAATTTGCATCTATCACAAACTTTGACAAATTCTTTAACAAAGTCTGTCCTATCATGCCAAAAAAATTGCTTCTTAATTTCAGCAAACATCTTTGCTTCACCACAATGCCCAATCTCATTGTGCATTTTTTTCATTATCAAAATTTTGTCCTTAGGCTTAGGAACCATATATCTTGAAAATAGAATGTATCCTCCTGCCAATGATATAGCATCACTTTCCTTTTTTCCCTCTCAACATCAATGGGGGTGCATTCATTTATGTCCAATGAACCACCAATGAATAATTTCATACTCAAAGGATCTTCCAAAATGTCCAAGCACCAGTTTTGTTCATCCCCATCCATATCTTTTCAATGATAATCTTGGTCTTGGCCTTATCAACCAAGATCTATGTTTCATGAGCCTGATTCTAGTAATCTTGTAAAGTGTATTTTGGTCCCTATTGTTCAACATTTTTCCTTTGATCTTGTTCCTCATCCTAGTATAGAACGATTTTTTTCCCCTTTTGAGCTTGGACCTTAATGTGGTATGGTGTTTTATCCCCTTCCATCACAGTGAAAAGATTGTTGATAGTTTCAATTCCCTTAGTAATGGAAGACATGGAAACATCTTGTGCCATCTTACCTAGATCCTAAATCTCATTTCCAAAGTCTTCATCAGCTTCATACTTGCCAACTAAGTTTCTACTCAATGCATCCACATTGGCATGTTTAGCTCCTACCCTACGGATTATTTTGAAGTGGAAGTCTTGTAGCATAGATATCCATCTCCTTCTTTGTTTATATGCATTTGAAACAATTGCAAGACACTCTAGGGGCTTACGGTCTATTCGTAGAAGAAAGAAGGTTTGGTGCAAGTATTGCCAAAAATGCATTATGCCCCATGTATAAGGGCATAACACTCCCTTTCCATTGGATGGAAACACTTTTGCACCAAAAATAATACCTTGTTGGTATAAGCTATGACTTGCTCTTGGCTCTCAAACTTCTATGACAAAATGGCACCTACTCCCTTTATAAACCAGTCCACATCTAAGATGAATGGTTGTGAAATATTTGGTCTTATCAATGGGTAAATGCAAGGTAAAGTGGTTCATTTTTATGTCACAAGCTTGATTTTTGCAAATGTTTTATGTTTAAATGCCTATGGTGAATGATTTAATTTTAAATACATTAAATGATGACTCATTCTAAACTAATAATTTAATTATGAAGACATTTGCACAATTATTTTTTGAAAGTAATGCATTCAATATCAATAGTGGACTTTTGAAATAAAAAATTTGGATTAGTCAATTGTCTAAATGGTTAAAAAAATTCAAGAATTCGTATTCAATTCCACTCCAAATTATTTATTATGACTAAACATGGGTTGAAAAATTAAATCATAAAGTTAAATGCGAAATCTTATTTTGTGAAACCTTAACCAAATGGTGAATATGAACTTTTGAAAGGTTAGAATTGGACCTTGTTTTCAAAAGTCCTTTTGTAATGAATTTTTTTTTGTTTCTTGAATTTTTTTGTGCTTAATGGGTACATAATTGAAATATCTAAATGGAATTTTATTTTTATGGACTTTATGGGTTTTTCTTTTAAGATTTTCAAAATGATTTCACCATACTAACTAACAACAACATTTTCCAATACGGGTTTTGACCTAGTTTTAAGAGGTTTCATAAATGATTGAAACTAAATAGTCAAAGATTACACTAATGAAAGCCTTAGAAATTAAAATCATATCCATATGGATCATAGATAAAAACTTGTTTGTGACTTTTGTGAAAGTTGTATCTGCCTAAAATGAGCCACTAGATTGTGCATTTACCCCAACTCTATGGATGTCACAAGCTACTTCTTCAAAGTTACAAATGTTCTTTGGCATATAAGAATACATAGGAATTTGTTGTCTTTCTTAGTAAAGCCAAATAATGGTTTTATAATTTTGGCATACCCAAGTATGAACTTTTTGTAATATCCAGTGAGTCCTAAAAAGGCTTTCACATTGGTTACAAATTTTGGAATTAAAAAGTTTTCTATAGCATCAATTTTCTTGGGGTTAGGATGAGATCCTTCTACACTTACAACATGACCCATAAAGGTGATTCTTTGTGTCATGACCCTAACCTTGGGCTCACAACCAGGGCAAGGGCATGGAAAGGTGTAGGTTGGGAATGCAATTCGGGAGTGTGGGAAAGTGTGAGGGAATGAGCCCACACACTCCCAAGTGGACTCCCACTTTGGGAGTTGGAGTCCTAATGGACTTTCAAATCTTCAAAGAGTAATTTGAAAAGCCAAATTCATTGGATTGAAAATATCCTTATACCATTGGAAAGTTTTTAAGACCTAAATGTCTAAAATGGGGTCACATCATCCATTTGAGTACTAAAAAAAAAATTATGGCTGAAAGAAAGGCCAGGAGTCAAAGTGTCAATTTGACTCTTGACCACTAAAAGTTGGAAATCACCCTGATTTATGTGCATGCAGGGAGCGTGCCATATATCATTGGAAAGGTCTTGACAAGGGCTATAACTTTTCTTGAGATTTCACTTCAATCGAAGGTTTGTAGAAGAAGTTATGGGTGTCCAATGTAACAGGAATCCCAATTTCGAAAATTTTAGGACTCCGAACTTGGGAGTCCCGGGAAAAATGACATTTGGGTGTAGTCCCCATGGTGAATATTATAAGGGGAAGGTGGTGACTTCCCCCAAATTTGGGCCGTGGTGAGTTTTGTGCATTCGTGTATGTTCGTAATTCATCCATGTACCAAAAGTGTTCCAATGACACATTAACCAACTTGTTGTTTGGTTTGTGCAGATCAATATGAATAATTGACCCACTTGTCACTCATCTTAATCCCCATCCCAAAGTTCCAACACGCCCCTTTTACCCCCAAAATGTTACGAGCGAAAGAACATACCCCAACTCTTCTTCTTGCATTGTTTTTCACTTTGGGATTCGAATTTGAATCAATGAAAGAATTTGGGGGTGCATCACTTTGAGCTCCAAAATAACATTTGTTGGGATTAAGCTTTAAGTGAACCTTTCTCAATCTCTAGGGCACCATTCGAATATGTTACAAATGATCAGTCCAATTCATGTTTGTATGTTGACATCATGAACAAAGACTTTCAAAAATTGGCTATTCCAATCTTGAAAAACCTTTGCCATAATCTGGGAAAAGGTGTTAATGGAATTCTTCACCCCGAATGGCATGATGTTCAATTCATAAAGACTTAATTTGGTGATGACTATAGTATTTTTAATGTCATCCAGAGCCATTGGATTCTACCAAAATCCTAACTAAAAATCCAATATTGAAAACCAAGTGGACTCCCCTAATAGATCCAACACATCATCTATTAGAAGCATTAGAAATGAATCCCATCATGTCTAGGCTTTCAAAGGACGATAATCTCCACATAACCTCCTATGACCACCCTTATTTACTGGTAGAATGATTCTACATGCATATTCTGAAGCACTTTTGTGCATTTTCCCCAAATCCACCAATGCTTGAATTTGCCAATAATATAGCTTTCTAGGTGTCATCTGACAGGGTAGCAACCCTTATGTGTCAATTGTATGTTCACCAATGGTGCAATGACCTAGTTCACCCTTGTGCCATTCAAATATGTCTTGAAACTACTCCAATAAATGCCACAATTCATTTGTTTACTTTTCATCAATAGATGTATTCAAGTTGATCATTGCCTTGATTTCAATCCACTTGTCTTCTTCCTTTTCGGATTCCTTTCCTTATGATGTTAGTATCAGAAAAAAATGAGATGGAGATTCAAAACACTTGTTTGCAAGATATTGGGTTTTTTGTTCTTCCTGAACACGCTGAATCCAATGTCGTAATCATCATCCTCTATGCCCATCCTTCTAATAACTTTTGTTGTTGTTCTTGCAACACCAAATTAAGCATTTGCATTGGTGTTTCATCTTCCATTACCTCATTCATACCATGATTGTTCAATTTTTCAATCATAATTTCTTCTATTGGCCAAATCTTATAAAGATTATCATTTGCATTTCCTTTTGCTTCACTTAGGTCTTCTTTAAAAAGAAAATCATCAATACAAGTGGTAGAATCAGGACGTGTTGATGTAAAATCCCATGCAAAATCTTCAGTTGCACATAACTATTCCAAGTTCATTCTACTGAAGTCTTCTCTCATCTTAGCATCTTTTGCTTCTTCTAGCCTTATAATCCTTTGAAGCGCATTGACAACATTGAAAGGCAAAACTTCAACTAATACATTAGGTCTGTTCCAAACATGTATGACTCCCTTTTCAACATCTACAACCATTCTGATCTTTGTAAGAAAGTCCAACCCTAACAATAAATCATAATTGTTAATATTTACAACCAAGAAGTTCATTTGGCAAACCACCTTGCCAACTATGACATGGATATCAATGATCTTTCCCAATGTTTGAGTGATTATGCCTAATGCAATTTTATACATCTCGTGACCTAAAACCAAATGATTATGCCAAGTTATATTACCATACTGGCTGCCATGATTGACATTGATGCATTAGTATCAACCAAGCCTTTAATTAATGCTCGATTGATTTCAACCATTAGATGGACAATTTTGCTATGGTGAGTTTTGTTGATGCAAACTTGCTTGATCGTAAAGGTATCTTTGACAGAAACTGCGCTATTTCGACATCCTTTTTTTTTCTAGCCAATTTCACTAGACCTTTAAGATATTCCAACTCCTTAAAAATAATGAAAATGGTCTCCATGGGTGTTAAAGATATCTTTCCTTTAACAAAATGTGACAAATTTTTTGATCTAATGTTTCCATCTGCACCAATGTGTCTAGATTTTCTATTTTATTCTTCAAGTAATTCTTCTGCTTCTACTCTAGATGTGGATGCTTAAACAAGTAGTCTACATTTTGCATCTTAATTCCAAAGAAAACATTGTGTTTAACTCCGCATAGATGGTTTAATTCAATTAATATAGATATAACTTCCTCATCATTAACCAACACTTTTAGGAAATTTGCAGAAACAGATGGGCCCTTGCCATTTTTTTTCCAACATCTATTTTATGTGTGCCCCATGCTTGAACAAAAAAAACATTTTAGATTGCAATTATTTGTCTTATGCCCCCCACCACATTTGGCACACCTTGGCCTTAAATTAGTGAGTCTACAACATGTAGATGTAATATGTTCTTCCGACCTGCAAAGTTGGCATTGGATGATGTTAGTCATTCTTAGACTAGGTCCTTTCTTGCCATTTGTCCTTTATCCAAAGTAGTTAACAAGAGTATCATTGAATACCTATAACTGCTTCAGTACTGGTCTTTTCTAATGCCGATTCCTCTTCCCTTTCTTCTTGTAGAGGTTCATATGGTGTCTCTCCTATTTCCCCCAACACTTTTTCCACTTCTACTACAGTTGATAAAAATTCATCCATGTCTTAGTAGGTGCAAACCACCAGCAACTTCCTCAATTTTGATCATAATGTAGCTAGAAAGTGTCTTCACCTCTTTGCATTTGAAATGTGGCCCTTAACAAAAGTTGTTTTAACCTATTATAGTACAATTGAACCCTCTACTTGGATTTTTGATGCACCACATCCATCTTGGTTTTTAACTCATTTTCATCATATACCTCATACTTCATATGCAATAGTGTCTGCAAAGTTCTCTAATCATTAGGAGGTGGGTCAAACCTACGGTACCAATCCTAAGCTTTGCTTTTCAAATTAAGCTTGGCAATTTTGAAGAATTTGTCTTCATCCAATTCTCTGACTTCCGTAACCATTTGAAGACTTTCTGTCTTATCAAAAACATCCTCCACATCTTTGCCCCAGAAAAGCTCATCTGTACCTTTATATTAATCATCCTATCTACTAAAAGTTTTCAACAAATACACTTAGTCAAAATTCTAATTTCCTATTTCAACCTCATCTTCCTTTTCTTCATATTCATCACACTATAACCTATTGTACTTACTTTTATGTTGTACTCCAAATCACTTCTACCAGCATATCTCTAAACGAAATGGCCATATAGATTAATGCAATATAACCAGCAAAACATATGAAAATCTTTACCATAATTGGAAATTTTCAAAATGCAGTCTCCCTCTTTGATCCTACTGTTTAATTTTGGTTTGTAGAATTGTGAATAAAAATTTCTGATGCCAGTATCTATCGGAATCCAAATATCTCCTACCTTAAGCATTGTACTAATTTTCTCCCTAATTATTCGTTGAACTTCAAGACGTTTCAAAGGGCCAAAAGCTTGTGAAGAACCTAATTTTTGAGATCTATAAGATGGACCATTATCACCCATTGACATTTGAACAAGTCTTCAACCAAAGAGTTGCTCTCATAAAGAAGCCAACATTTATAACTCCTACTGCAATATCATCGATTTCTACAATTGTTGGATCGAACCCTACAATTACAATGCTTGCAAATCTTGTAACCTTCAAGATTATTGTCCTTGTCCCTAGCTTTGTTAGAAACTTCACCTCATCAAAAGCAAAAACCTTAGATTGGATTCTTCTACTCATGGCTCGTCATCAACACCATTAATCAATCTTGTTGAAACATTTCATCCAAACAAGTCACTCTATCTTCTTTCAACCATGGGACTAAGTAGGTTAAAAACCTAAAAGGCATATGACTGTTCATTTGCACCTTCCATTTACCATTTAAATCCTTGATCTAGCTTCAAATAGAATTTTCAACTTATGAGTTTAAACGTACCTCCACCAACTTCCATCTTTAGAATTCTATTTCCTTCTTGGAGCAAATTCTTAATTTTTAGTATGAAGAATCTAATGAAGTAGTTAGGAGAAGCATAGGCCTTGGGTATCCAAATATCCCCAACCCTAAGAACTTCGCTTCTCTCCTCAAATCTTGAAACAACAACACTAAGGAATGTAAGAAATGAATAAGAACCTACATTGGAAGTGTGCAATGTTGTTCCACTCTCCAATTCCATTATGAACTTTGATCCATACTTGTGCTTGCATGTTAAACCCGATGTGATCAATTTTGACAACAAGATCTCCAACCTATGTTTCTTTTGGATTTATCCCCACAATGCTCACCACACCAAATCCGCGCAGACGTAGTATTAAAGATCCTATATATGGATTTTGTTCTATGCTTGGGCTGTCAAACCTACGAATGGTATATTGCTCAAATATTCTTGTGTAGTTAGATTTTGATCATGCTCATTAATACTGGAATTTTACATCTTCTATGCATCTTCAAAACCTATATTAATCTAATTTGTAGTTCTATTTTGACCAACCTACTCTGATACCAAAAATGAAGTACACATAAATTGCATGCATTCAAAATATTGCAATCTTGTAATTAGGTGCATTCAACACAACACACATTAAATATACATCCAACACTCTATTTATGACACTATGACAAAAATAAAGTTATGGACCTTGACAGATCAACTCACTTTGGATCTCTCTCTCTATGGGCTATCATGGCCAACAAATGTGGATATCCCGACAACGAGTGAAGTCTACTAAGATTAGAAACCCAAACCTAATGGTGAATTTGCTTCAAGAGATGGATAATATTTGGACAAGCTACTTTTACAATGATTCCTTCAATTTTCCCAGTAATTTCCCAATGCAGAACAATTGTTCAAAGCTCTTGAATGCTCAAGTATTCAATTTTTCCCAATTCCAAATAGCAATCCCAAGCACATTGGACATTTGGACATTTTTTCAAGTACATTGGGGCTAGCCATTGTGGTTTGTCCAATCTCTAATTTTTCCCACAATGGCTAAACCCAATGACCCATTAGAGCCTTTCATCATTTTCATCATGAGGTCCTTACTAACACATTAACAACTAATGTCTTACTCACCAACTTTAGCACAACGGAGTTCATGAAATCTAATCAACAAAAACATAACAACTTGAATCTTTAAACATTATTCCCAAAAATTCTCAACAACAATCCTAATTCAAAAACCAAGAAAAAGTCTGAAAACTAGAGTGTCTTAGCTTCATCATCGTTTAGCATTTATCTTCAACCTCCAACCTTAGGTGCACCATTTGTCCTTCAACATCATCCTCACCACTCCATAAAAGGGAATTAGAAATAACATTCCATCACTAGTTCTTGATTTGAGGGTCAACACTCCACGAAAAACACAAACCAATCCTCATAACTTGTAAACAACATAAAGAACAAAAAAATAGAAAAATAGTAAGAAGTAGAAAGCAATTTGTCTATTATTCATGATTATCAACCATCTCCTCCCTTTGGCATTTTCTGCTTGTCACATCTAGTGCAGCAAATCATCCATTAGGGTTTGTGTTTCATCATGCCTTCTTCAAGTCACATTCACACAATAGAAAAACTTGGACACAAGTCCATGTCACACTCCTACATTAAATTTGGGTTCCATATTTGGAATTAAACTTTGTGAATATCACTATTTCAATTTTATACCATTTCACTTTGCTTACATGGTTTTGTTAGAAAGTTTCGTTTTGACTGCTTCTATTAAACATGCTTTTAGAATTGTTAGTTTCAGGTCCAATTAGTAAAAGGCAAATTGGAACTGGGTTTGTGATTAGAACTAGGTTCTCAACTTTTTTAAGAACCAAAATTGAACTAAAATCAAGATCCCACTTTCTAATTGGAATCAGAAGAAATATTTTTGGGAAAAAATAGAAATGATTACAAGCTACCTTCATATTAGGGCTAACATATATTTCCTCATCTTACCAAAAAATCAGCCTTGGGCCCTAATAAAGACCATGTTGGTATGTTTTTTTAAAAGTCTATTTAATACCACAAACAGTTGGTGTGAATTAAAAAAAAAGATTGAATACAAATATTAGTTTTATATATGATTTTTTTTCAAGATCCAATGCAAATACTAGTTGGTATGTCCAAAAGTCAATACATGCTCAACACTTTTTTAAAACAAAACTTCTTCATTTTGACCAATACATTGTGTTTATCAAATATAAAATTGCAATTTATTTCATAGGTAGTTTTTTAAAAGGAAGCATTCAGAACAACTACATAATTAAAAAGGAAAAAGATGGAAAGCTTTCAAACAAAGTATAAAGTAGATGTTGAAAAAAAAACATAGTGATTGATATTTAGTAATTAAAAATGTTCAAATTTACTTACTGCAATAAAGTGTGCATAGGTTGTTTGAACTTTGTATTAATTCATGTAAGCTGCATATAATTAAAAATTTTGAGGACTTAAATAGTGATTGAACCTTTGCAAAAAATTTCAAAACTTTAAGTATTGGGTTAGGGGTTGATTTTCCTAAACTATTAATAACTCCAACAATCTAATTATTGAAACAATCTAATGAATATCATGTAAATCTCATAATGTCTTTAGAGTGAATAATGATGTATATAACTTAGGTCTTAAGGGTATAAGATGCGGATAGAAGTCATAAGGACTTCATTTTCAATGAAATTTGGCCTCCAGTTAGATTGAATGATTACATTTGTTGAGTTTTGAAAATTTAGAACCTGATGATAATGAAAGACAACCTCCTTCTATGAATTTCCTAATGTTTTGGCATCCATCTAGCCATTTTTTAATCTATGATCATGCCAAAACACTTCCAAGGTATTATTCGCTTACAAAGTTTCATGGGTGTCTCTATAGGTGGCAAATTAACGAATTATTTACCTCAGCAAATTTTATTAATATGTTGCCATTTGTGACATCTTCTTGCAAGCACACAAAGCACTTGGAGTTAATTCTTAGTGTATATGGAGCAAGGTTGTCAATCTAGTTGTCATGGGGAGATCAGTGAATGGAGTTCTTGGATGTTCAAATCTAAGCATTCTAGTAAAAATGTAGGTTTCAAACAAATTTTGGTTTGGGTGACATCTCAGTTTGGCTTAACCCACAATGAGAGAAGGTTAGGAGAGTGATAAGGAATAGACTTGGGTTCATAATGGGAACAATTAGGGAAAACATTAGACAACAAGTTAGTGGCATGCAATGAAAGGGTGATAATGGTGAACCACTACAAAGTATTTGTATATTTATGACTAAATTTTGATTAGATTTCAATCGTAAATGATAGATGTGACTACAAATTTCTTTAGTCGCTTTGGACAAGTCACATAAAATTTTAGTTACAAATGACATTATATGACACCAAGTATAAACAATAATCACATTGAAGCATGACTTATATTCACTTTTCATCCACTTGACATCCAGCCTATGTGGCATTTTCATTTATAATTGATTTTTACAATTAATATGTGTAGTGACATATGTTTAAATGACACAATCATTTGTGACTAGTTTTATAATTAAAATGTCACAACTTGAAAAGCTTTTTTACAATTAAAATGTGAACACATGGCAATCTCCATGTTGAATAAATGACACGATGTTGCTTACCTAGTTTGGCCTAGGCTAGGCCACTTAACCTAAGTTGCCTAGGTTAAAAACATGGATTAAACTAAAATCTAGGTGGCTTAGACTAGACACCTCATCCTAAAGTAGGCACCTAAACCACGTAGCCTAGATTAAAATAGGTAAGTTAGTATAGTAAAGATTTGATCCCCTCCTTCACATTGAAAGGCAAAGTGCTTACAATTGCAACAATATTATTTTATGTAATATGAAATGGAATCACGTTTTAATAAACATTTTTTCTAACCTACTGAATGACCTACTCAATTTATTATAGGCTATGTAGGCTACCTAAGGACTGCTAGGGATCGTTTAAGCTCCCTAAACCACCTAAAAGCTACTTAAAGGCTATCTAAAGGCTTACGCTAGGAGCAATCTAAACTACTTAGAGGCTACCTAGACATTATTTAAAGTCCCTAGGCCACTTAAGGGCTATCTAAATTAACCAAGGTACCTAGGGGCTACCTAAAGTTTACTTAGACTTTTTTCAGTACTTAGGGACCTAAAGATTACCTAGGTTAACTTAAAGTACTTAGGGAATACCTAGTTGCTCACTAATGGTATATTTAAAGATTGTTTAAACTAATTAGGAGTTCTTTAAGGCTACTTAGATTAACTAAAGTACCTAGGGGCTACCTAAATAACTACGAACGTAAGGGCTACCTAAGGGTTTTTAAGGGGTTGCCTAGGTTACTTAAACTACCTATGGGACTACCAAGCGACTACTTAGGCTACTTTGGGTACCTAGAGTATTTAAGGGCTACTTAATAGGCTACTTAGGGGCTACCAAGGGGCTTACCTAGATTTATCTAAGATATATATGATTATTTAAAGGTTGCCCATATTACCTAGGTGTTGTCTAGGGGTTACTAGGATATGTATGGGTTGCTGAGCAATTGCATAAGCTACCTAAGGTATGTAAAGGCTTACTTAGGGGTGTTTAAGTTTATACATAAAATTTGTAAAGGCCAATGTAAGGGTGCCTAGGTTATTTAAAAGGTTATCTAAAGGCTATCCTAGGCAATTTTTGATATCTAAAAGCTAAGGGCTATCTAAGGGTTACCTAGACTAACTAAAGTATGTAGGAGTTTACCTAGGGAATGCCTAGATTAACTTGACTACCTAAAGGTTCCCTAGGAGTTACTTAAATTAATTAAGCTACTTAGGGAAACTTTTTTTAAATGTATATTTTGAAAATTTTATAAACAATTTCACTAGTTAAACAAAGTTGAAATTAAACCATGGTTATCTTTTGATCTTAAACAGAAAAAATTAGAATTCACATGATGACATTAAATTGTAACTCAAAAAGAACTTTGAACTAAAATTAATCTTGATCCAATAGTTAAATGAAAAAGATTGGATCAAATCAATGCACATAAAACATATAACTTATAATTTTTTGATGATCATAAGGCTTCATGTTTGTGGTTTATGAAACATTACAAAAAAAATGAAAAGTGAAAAAATAATGCAATGACAATCTATAAAATTTCCTCCTATGGTAATGGTTATTTCATAATAAGAAGAGATTATTATGCATTTATTGTTAAATATATGACCCCAACAAATGAATTCCAAGTTTCATCCCAAAACAATCGATTTATAAATGGTCCTAGATTTAATTCATGTATAGCAATACCATTCACCATAAAAACAATTCACCCAAAAATTTCACCCACAATTGTAGTTTTTAAGTATGTGTGCAATTTTTCAAACTTTATGACATATATTATATTGTCACAAATGTATTCCATACATTCAACTTCTTCAACGTTTTTGGGATTTTAACAAATAATTGACTAGCTTATGTCTAAAACTAACAAAATTTACTTAAAACAGGAAAAAATTAATTACAAAAAGATTGTGCATGTGAGTATAATTTTTGGTGATTTAGTGTGCTTTCACCCTAAACACTTGTTCAATTTATGGGTTTGTTACAAAATTTTAGACATTTTGTGTAGTCACAATTACATACGAAGGATTGTCCAACCAAACTATACAACTTAGATTTGGAAAAAATAAAGAAATAAACTACCAAACTAGTTTATGGTAAGATTGTAGACAATGGTTTTGACCACTTGTGTAACTATCCTACACATGTATATTTAAAGAAAATTTAACCATACGAACATGAATATAATGATTGATTTATTGAAATTCATGTTGATTGTATCTACATGTACACAAAAAGTCAAATCTACGACAAATGGATGCTTTAGACAATTGTCACATGTACATAATTGCCAGAACACAACACTTATAGTTTATAGAGTTGTTCTATTTACTTAGAAGTAATTGAAAAAGGACAATGTTCTATATAATGTCAATGGAACTTAAAATAAAATGATATCACCATTTTATCAATGCCCATGCCAATGGTTCTTACACAAGTGAAAAGCAAGGTTAATTCAATTTGAGATTTCTTATGAGTAATTAAATGGCCCATATTTTGCAATTATACCTCACTAAACATTACAACTTAAATCTTTCATTTGTTCCACAACAAACAAGGAGGTTTTCTTTGATAATCAACATTGGTCCTTTGCAACTATCTATTGTACACATATTAAAAAATCTAGGGTTGTAGTTTTTGAAGAATTGATAACCTCATAATTTTTATTGCATGAAGGTTTGCAATATGATGAAATGTTGTGCACAATTTACATTTTTTAACATGTTCACAATTATCAACCCAAGTTCTTACTCAACATACAAATTGTTATATGCTTATGCTTTAATTTGTTACTCAAGGTAAAAGCATGGTTCAGTGGATTACTTTTGACATTTTGAAATCTTCACATCTTACACTACAAGCTATAATTCCTACAATTATTGAACTATAAATCCTATAATTATGCCTTGTATTTTTGATAGAAAATATTAGAATGTCGTTTATAAATATCCATAAATATGTGATTAATAAAAAAAGTCCATGTGAAAGTTTAAAATTTTCAATATGAAATGAAAAAATGATAAAAAAATGATGAAAATCATAACATTTAAAAAATTAAATGGAAATTTCTTGCATTGGGCAAATGCATGGTACTTTAAAGTTCCTCATTTGATAATGGATTTTTTTATATATAATTTTGACACTATGACATATTTTTTGAATGCACATTTTTCACTTTCTTTATGTGATAGACATAATGTCATCATTTCAAAAGTCCATTATGCATCCATTTTTTTTTAGAACTCATCCATAATTTTTAATATAATTCTCACTAAAGTTTATTGCAACATGGATAATGAAAAAATTGATACTCTTAATGTTCAATATGGCTTTACATTTTAATTTCATCTACAATCCAAAACAAATGCAACTCTGACAATCCAAATTGTCCACCATTGTGCTTTCATCTTTCATGCAATACATTTTGATTAATATAGGATCACTTTGTTAGGTCCTTTTATGGATTTGTGATTTCACTTGCAATTGACCATCAATGTCAACAAACATGCATGAAACCTAAGCCTAAATCCAATGCCTACAAAAAGAATCTCAAAACATTGCAAACAACCATCCAAGACCAACATAAAATTATTGATGAATAGCCTCAAAATAAAAATTTCCAAAGAACCCTAACAAAAATTTAGAAACTTATATAACTTTTTCAAGGGTAGATTTTTCACAAAGTTGGGTGATTATTTGTTTTTTCAATTTCTTCACAATGTCGAAGGCCATCCTACAAATGCAAACATCCAACTTATGATTACATTCAAATTTTGGAAAAGAAGGTTGATGTGTTAAGATCATTTACAATAATCATATAACTACTAGTATGTTCATGCTTGTAGATAACCTTGAGAAAAACAAACAATTGTGTCAAACTTTAAGTATAAGAAAATATATATTTAGTTCAATCTATTTAAAGATGGTTTATTAGTCAATAACCTTTAGTTAGCAACAAGAAAAATGCCAGAATATTGAACTCTTGATGAGAAAATTAAATATTTTTAGACAACTTTAGAAAAAACACCACATGCAAATTTGTATAAAAATAGGCCCTAGAACTTGAAGTCTCCATGGAATCATGTGGTCACTAGTGTAGCCTTAAAACAACCCATATCATTTTAATAGTTAAAATAAATAACAAAGTCTTTAAGGCTATGAAACACAAAAACCTCCAACAAACCTAATGAGTTTAGGCACAATTGAAGGAACCTATGAGACACTTAAGATATGTTTGCAACAATATTTCAAAGCATACAAACAATAGCAAAGAACTTGATCTAACCTAGCAAACAAAAAAATGGAAATTGAAAATAACCATGATGTTAGATTTGAAATTTGAATATTGAAGTGGATAACAAATGCATGAATTGTTTTTCAAATTGCAAGGTGCGTCAAGGTGGAACTCATTAAACACATTAAAGGTATAAAAGTTAATTGACATTCTTCACATTATAATCAAGGAAAGCTGTTGAACATCTTTTGATGCGATTCATTTTCATGTGTGTTTAAGTCTCTTCCAAACTCCAAGATTAAATCAAAAGGACTACTATAAGGTTTGTAAGATAACTCATTGTGAGAATCATCATCTCTGGTTTCTAATGAGGACACTATGTGTTCCATTATCTTTCAAACATTTTTGCTAATCTAATCCACCTTTTCTTAGTAACCCTATACCTTTTGAATTCTCCATGAATATTTGCTTTTTCACAAACATTCTTTTTTCCCGGCTATGTTCAAAACTCCATTTTAAATAACAAGGTCCTTGATCTTCCACTTTTTGAATAATCATTTGAATGTCCTAACACAAATTTGCCCTTTACAATGCCCTTTACATTCAATTATTTAAAAAATAATAATTCAAGGCACCAATTTGAACAATGTGATTGGTCATAATTGTTTTTCTTTGCACCTAAGGACAAGCTTATGATGTAGTTACAAGATGAAAATTTCAGTTTACTTATAGAAAACTCATCAAAAAAATTGAAAGCTCCATAGGCACATGGGCACATAAATTCTTGACAACTGATGAAGTGAGCCAACATGCACCCAAGGGGCCTAGTTTTTTTTCTTTTAGGGAGGTGGAGACTATCAAGATTTTTCAGATTTTTGTTGTTCCCAAAGCATAGAAATAAAGTTCCCAATGTATTCCCAAACATGTTCACAATAGCACTTCATTTCATCCCATATGTTTTGCCCAAGGATGTCCTTTTGAAATCTTTATCTATGTGGGCAAATATTGGGATTTATATGTTTCTTTCTTTGGAATGAATATTCCTATATTGGGAAGTCCCCAAATATTCAAATTGATGGGCCAATCGAGAGGCTCAATGCAAAAAATAAAATAAAATAGAACTTGAAAACATTTGTGAACAAATAAAACATTGAAAGTTTACACTTAGTTTATACATGTGCCAATTTTGGATTAAACAAATTATTTCCAATAAAAAAAACAAACAAAATTGTTTGCATTGTTGTCTTCTTCTATGTTGAAATGGTAGTGATTGAAATTGAATTGTCCAATAGTTTATTCATCATTTCTTAGTTGATTTGTTTGCAATTACATTTTGGGAGAAAATATTGTTGGGTGGTACTAGTACTAAGGAACCACCTCAAGGAGTGATTAAAAAACCAAAAGTGACTAAATAATATTTTTGGGCCTTTTTAAAAAAAAGTTTTCATAACTATAGATATGTTTTATTGTCATGTTTATCCATTGCATGCACAAGTATATGACCTCAAGTTTTTATTAGAACAAAAAAGATAAAAATTGATAAAAATTTATATTCCTAATTGTCATAGCCCCTTCAAGATTCATGTTCTTAAACTTTGAAAATTTGTAATTAAATTGTACCTACTTAATTAGTTAGATTTTTAAGAAAATCAATTAGAGTACCATCAAAAAAACCTTAAGAAAAAAAATTAAGTTTTTTTCAAACTTGTGTTCTTAATAAAAAAGGTCCAGGAAAGAAAACATCATTACTTTCCTAAATTTTTCTAAATGCAATGATTAGGAACATCAAAATACAATTCTTTTTTATATTATTAAAACTTTAAAATTTATACAACCTAATAAATGTACTCATACAAAATTCTAACAAAGTGTTCCTTATATCTTTTAAAAATATGATGGGTGTAGTAAAATGAACATGTGATGTTCCTAGTGGTACCACCCAAGGATACTTTTGCAAACTATGTTATTCATTTTATAATGTTTTTAATTTGAATGCTTTCATGATTGTGAGTAATCCATTGAAAATTAGTTGCATCAACATTCTATAATCTTTCTTAGTATCGCTAACTTTGTTTGAGTTCATTTGCAATTTTCACATAATCCCTTCATAGCAATGCCATCCTTTGTAAATACATTATAGTTAAAACATCTTTTTTGCAAAGTGAGGCATGATATCATTGGATCTTTAGTTTTTGCAACCATAAGGCCTTAAGGCATCTAACAGATAAGACTAGATTAAATTATGTGCCTTGTTATTCACCTATCACAATAGTCATTTGAGCTCCGCTGATTATTGTAAGAAATACAATTGGGCTGATATGCACGCTAACAGTATCGCACATGTTCTTTCTAGACTTCAAATGGTTCTCATTTTAAGCTTCCACACATTGTAGTTCAATGACTCCCTTTCTAACTTGTTGGCCTCACCAACTCATATTACATTATGATTTCTGATTTCTTCTAAAGTCTTAACACGTTCTATAATGATCTAGTAGTACAATTATATGAAACTTCTAGATCCATTGAACCGCTCTCCAATAATAATATTATTTCATAATCCCATTAAGTCTAATTCCTCTGTATTATGTCATGTCTTAATAATCTACAGTTTTATAATGGATTGTCTCTGGAGTGCTAGGCAATATCAGGATGGGGAATTGCTGTTGATTCTGAAAATTCAGGATGCATGCTTGTAGAATGGTCTGCTTTAAGTTGGGCAGATTATTGGAGACTTATCTACCTCCAATGTAGACATTGGGAGCGGATGAGGTCAGTGGGGGGTCAAGCTTGTCACTGCTGGTCATGATGAAGGAAATGGTTTAGTTTACTGTGTGTATTTATCTGAACTATATTTTAAATGATGTAACAATGAAAAAATTACATCAATTTAGTTACTCCACTTAAAACATATGCATTTCACTTGTAACATGTGAGCTTATTTGTATTTACATTTGAGTCACAAATGTTGCAACAGTAACTTCGAGATTTTTATTTCTAAGATCATTTGACATTAGACTTATCTGTAAAGTCTCGCGATTAGGGAGTGAGAACCATCAGTTTCGGCATAATAGGGCATCAAACGCATAACTAGGAATCAAGATTTTACAAATCGAAAAAATTTGGACTCAGACTAGTTTAAGCGATTTTGATGGTACTCTGAGTTTCATCCTGTCTTTCAGTTTTCCTGAGCGCCTCCCCTGCGGCTACATATATTTTCACTGCTCCTACCTGTACGGAGTATAATTATTTTCGAACCTTGTGCATTAAATGCTATGTTTCAGCATTTCATATTGAGATTTAATAAAATTTTCGTACTTTGTGATACCACTGAAAGATGGGATAGGGGGTGAAAGCAGGCCCAAAGAGAGTGCGAAGACATGGTGATTTTACAATTAACTCTATGACATGTGGACCGTTCTTGAACTAAGTCTACTATTTTCATTCATTCTTCTGGATAAAAAAACAAGTCCATGATTTTTACTCTAACCTTTAATAAATTTCAAAAGATCATATGTTCATGATTTCATATGTGTGTTTTCACATTTTGATAAGTTTAATCTAAAAATCACGTTTGCACATAAATGAAGAGGTTTACATTCAGCCACCAGATTAACTAAGCATGTCAGATTCCATATAGAATTCTTCACATATGTATGTATGTATGTCCATAAGGCACCCCCAGAAAATTTCTAGTGTATCTGGAGGGCACCTTATCCAGCCAAATCTCTCATTGACAAAACATGTGAGTTGACCCTGCCACAACACTTAAGTGGTTGTGTAAAACTCCCTAAAAAGAAACTGATTAAAAGCCCCACACGTGATTCTCACCCTGCAACATCAACAACCTTGTATCAAACTACTCATAAGGAGGTATCAAAAACTGCCTTGGAACAGGGCAGATGGATGACAATTCTGGAAGATCTTAAACCAATAGAGTTTTCCGTAAAGTCACCCTGTCTTCACCCTATCTTTGGGCCTCCTTTCAACCCCTATCCCCTCTTTGAGTGAGGTTCCTTAAAGTAAGGAAATTTTATTGAATCTGGGTATGAAATGGTGAGACTCAGCATGTAATGCACAAAGTTCGAGAGTAATTATAGTAATTGTACAGATAAGAGCAAGTGAAAATATATGTAGCAGCAATGGAGGCGCTGAGGCAAAAGGAAACAGAGAGGGGTCAAAACAGGATGAAACTCAGTTTACCACAAAAAAATTGGTGCTTTTCTGAGTTTCACCGCCTTTGAACGCTTATGTACTCTTTGCAGGTTTTCTTTAATCTCACCCGGTTTTGGATCGAACTCAGCTTTTCTGGTGCCGTGTGTTCCTGACCTTATGGAAAACTCTAATAACTGCCAACCAGTTCAAAACTAGCTCTAGCCCTGCATGCATGCAAATGCATTATCCTACTGTGCATGAGATGTTTATCAAGATCATGGCCACCTGTTTTTTCTGTTCAAAATTGGACTATAGATCTCTCCATAGATGAGAATGGGTTTTTTTCAGGCTATCTGAAGAGTTTGTCATCCATCGGAATCTGCCCTTCGCAAATGGCAAGGCATTTTGAACATTGACATGCCCGGCCCGGTCAGCATGTAACTTTTTGAAATGCCTCACCTCTTTCTCTTCTTTTTTTTTTCTTGTGACACCTGGCAGGTATATCTCGGGCATCACAGGAAGAAAATTATAAAATAAAATGAAATTCTGCCCGTTCTTTATGTAGGGTAACACCCTCATACTGCAGGGCATTACATATAGTAAAGGACGTCGTGGTCGTTTTTCATGAAGCTTTTTTATCTGTCCCATCATACGTCCCATCATCCATCCATGGATGGCATCATACAGGGAAAAAAACCCTGGCAGAAATAAATAACCCCCTCCCTCTGCGCATGTGTCGCTGTCTAGGAAAGGCGTGCCCAGCCCCAGGGGGTTCTGTTATCAATACCAGACCAAAAGGGCCAAATACACCCTGACGTGCACCTAGAAAACCTGAAAATTGAACAACGTTGGGATATATTTGCCATCTTCAGTCTTTTACCATGGTCAGTTGTATGTTGCTATCTCACCAGTCATAAGCAGTGTAAACATCAAGATTTTCAGCAGCCAGGGTCTCGATGAATACATGCGGAATGTGAATGTGATATATAGAGAGGTTTTGAAAATGTAGTTTGTAGTTGTAATTTGGTAATATGTACTGTCAAATACACACACACCTGTGCATTAGGCACGGGGTTCAAACTAGTTCCTGATATAAGTGTGATCCTTATAAGCGTGCTCAGGCAGGCACTTCTTTCAAGAATGCCCCTCTCTTGGAGGGAACCTCCAGCATTACCCAAGATGAAACATGTTTATGACTTCAAAGGAATGGAGCTTCAGCCACCATCCCTTTGGCAATCTGCTGGGACTCTTAACCCAAGCCAAAAGAAAACACACCAACAGGAAGTAAACTTTGGTGTTGTGTCTAGCCCCTACTTAAACATATATTTGGTTAGTTTTACAGACTTTTTGCCATGACAATTGCTTAGATTGTGGAGAATTTCTTAAATGTATGTGTCATTTAGCATGTTGCGTAACCAACTCACTTAGATATAATAATTAAATTAATACTTACTTATCTTTTCCTCTATTATGACTCCAACCCTTGTTAATGTCACCATTGCCTGATTGGCTCTCTATTGCATTTGGGGAAAACTCCTAGCCCTTAACTGATGTCGAGTTTTTCTTTGTTCAGCATGCTATAATTATTGAGCCTATGATCCCAATTAGGTATTAAAAATGCAGGATGTGAGTTTCACATAATATTCAAGTTGTGCCTATGTTTTCAAATGTACGACTTTGTTAGTTTTGATAGTGTTGGTCATTCAATTTTGTAATGCACAACATCGCACTTTAGAAAGCACCCAAATTAAACTTAAATTTTGAACTTTTTAATTTAATTTTATTATTTAAAAGCATTCAGCTTAACAAGTGTTAAGAGTTTCTCTAAATCACTCCAACTAAAGTGTCAAGAGTTTTAACTTTTGTAACCCAAATACCAATGCATGCACTTAATTAGCAACTTGGCATCATTTTTAATAGTGTCTCTAATGACATGATGCCAAATCAGCCCTATAGATAAAATATTATATTGTAGGTATTGATTCTTGTCATTTACGGATGACAAAATTTAATTTGAGTTTTTGAACTTGTCACAGTCTTTCTATTTGTTATGTGAATGTGTCAAAATTTTAATTTATCAGTTTTGGGATGTGTTCCATTTTTTCTCATCAGTCATTTTGGCCTTTAGGATGGGAAAAACTTGTTGTGCAAAAACAATCCAGCTTGTGAGCAAGTTCGTTTTAAAAAATAATTTTAAAAATAAAATAATTTATATATATATTTAATTTTATTTAATTTATTTTTATTTTTATTTTTTTTGAAGAAAATAAAGCATCTCTAGGAAAATACAGGAATTGTTTTTTGGACATGGAATCTTCAAATTTAATTTATTATTTGAGAAACACGTGTCAAAGCTGCCACTTTACTAATGGTAGCACTTGCACAAGTGTATGGTAAGGGTCAACTCAGCTTTGGATTTGGAATGTGCACCTCCTATTCATGAGCTCCAATTCAGGCTTGTTCACTGTTGTTACCACAACTAGCAAGAAGATTTGGGAATTTAGTTGGATTAAAAAATCATCCCATGCAAATGTCACCTACCCTTGGCAACTGCAGACAACAAAAAAGTTCAAATGAAAGACCAACAAAGACCAACATGCACATCTGTTTCAAGACCTAACTCATGCATCCAACCTTGAGGGTTTGTTCCATACCAATCAAAACTTGGTGGAAATTT
>Ga0116229_10003330_pt1 | contig 26321 bp, 21 predicted proteins | sample S1TSphgellanicum_3_FD_87313 | JGI IMG/M metagenome (GOLD analysis project Ga0116229, IMG submission 87313) | Host-associated microbial communities from peat moss isolated from Minnesota, USA - S1T2_Fc - Sphagnum magellanicum MG | ecosystem: Host-associated > Plants > Peat moss > Unclassified... | reverse complement strand
TAATTCATTAGTTGATAATACTATTAAATAATAATTCTTGTTACTAGTTATAAATTATCATAAATAGTGGAATAATAAATAATAGGGAGGTTGATAAGTGAATAATTAATTAATTAGTAAGATAGTTAACTAATTAGTTAGTTAGTTAGTTGGTCATTTACTTGCTTACTTTACTTTACTTACTAACTTATTTATTTATTTATTTATTTACTTACTTACTTACACCTTCAAATTTTATCCCATATTTTTTGTTTTATATTTCCATCTTGAACATTACATAAAGAAGGAGTTTTGTATTATAATTCCATGTTGAAATAATGAGGCATTTGGGATGAGCCAATAAAATTTATTTAAGTCAAAGGAAAAATTCAAAATAAAATGAAAATATTCGGGTATTTTTACCTTTCAATTACATACTTCCTTAACTTACTTACTTACCTACCTACTTACATCACAAACTTAACATTTCATGACTTAGTAATGAAAATTGTGCAAAATTCATTCATTCATAATTTGTGAATTTCACACACTAATATCACACATTGAAAAAACATTTGACATGGATTTATATTAAGATGCAAAATTTGTGTGACATCCATTCATTCATAAGTTTGTATTTCATCTATCAACTCATTTATTCGTGTCTCAAACATGTTTTCAACACATGATATTTGTGTTTTAAATGTATGAACTTATGAATGCACAAACTTCACACAATTTTCATCATTAATTTGTCACATGTTAAATTTGTGATGTGGTTATTTAATTTAAATAAGTAGGTTGAAGCTACATACAAACCTACCTAGGCCTACCAACCTATTTGTTTAGGTCGACCTATGGTAGTGTGCCATGTGGTGAAAAAAAATTATTGTGCCACATGGCATGATCTAAAACCAACCAAGCATATGAATCAAATGTCCTAGATTCCAAAATTATAATGGGTTAGTTAACCAAATGTTGCCACATGTCAAGATTAAATTACAACACATGGTGTGATTTTCAAGAAACAAAAAACAAAACAAAGGCAAAAGAAAAATATATATAGAATAATGATTTTACTAGTGAAGTGAAACCCATTAGAAAACCCAAGCAACCTAATTCGGAACACCAAAAAGCCATATCCCTATTTAGGTTAAAAAATATGAACACATTGCTTCATTGGACATAGTTGATTCATAAGATTACTTTGAAAGCACAATCATGAAATAGAAAAAATATCCATGACTAAAATGAGATCTAACCACCATACCCACATCATAAATGAGCTTGCTTGCAAGAAATGGGTCGTAATTTATAATGATTACAAGTGAATTTAAGACTATATGGCTAGAAAAAGTCATAACGAAAAGTTCTAGAACATGTTTCCTTCGAACAAAATTGCAATCAATTTGTTCACACAATTCAATGAAAGCATTTATGAAATGATGGATGTATTCATGAACACCAAGCCCATGTTCCAACCAATGCATTCCATGGACTTCATGGATCTTAACAACTTGAAGGTGTACACCCTTGCAACTCCCAAAGAATAAGAAGTTATAGCAAATGGTCATGGATTCCCCTTCCATGAAGATTTTGATCCATCTCCAAATAATTGTTCAAAGTGCAATGCTGGTGGCAACCTCATGAATCAAGTAAAAAACAATCCTTTAACACCCAAAGTGCCAATTAATCAAAATGATGTTGCACATCATGATCCTCCTCTACAAAGCCCTCTTACACCTAAGATGGTGAACTTTCCCACAAATAAAGGAGCAACCTTGGAAACACCACAATTTCAACATGTTTATTACATGCCTACAACTCAATTAACCAAAATTCATCCACCAAGATCAGACATCAATGTAGGTCGTGTAGGTACAAAATCTGCAATTCTATATGATGATACTTCAACTAGATGTTGCATTGGTAACATATATATTCATAGGGGAAAAAATTCTTATTCAACAAAAGTTGGTGGATGTAACAAAGAAGAGCTCAAAGGCCTTTGTGGATTCTCTTGACCATGTTCAAGCTACAAATTTATGAATTGAAAATAAACATGAAAAAACTCAACATGAAATCCTATAGTAGTAACTAGAATATTTCAAACACAAAGATGAAAAGTTAAACAAAACTTAAAGAAGTATGGTGGAAGCAATTATTAAACTAACACAAATCATGGGACATGCATTTGCAAGAAATAATCATCACATACCAACCTCCTTTATTCAACATGGCATGATGGATACATAAGGTTTTGATTATGGTGATCATTTAAACCCAACACTTTGAAAGTAATGGCATGATGGACACAAAAGAATCTAATTATGGAGATCCATTAATTTCAAACTTAGTATTTTGAAAGTAATGGCATGATAAACATAAAAGGTTTTAATCATGGAAATCCATTAGATTCAAACCTAATATTTAATAAATAGATGACCACAATACATTGAAAATGATATCAACAATGGATAGTTGATCATACCTAAGATTCTTTGATGCATAAATATGACCAAACCATTCAATTTACACCCAATATTCTAAGATCATACTATGACAATTCAATGATACTAGTTGATAATACTTACAAAATTTGTAATATAAATGTTAGATTATATTTCATTAAACTCCAAGGTAAATTTCCAACTACTTTCGATGCTCTACACTTGAATGTTTTTGTTCCCACACATGCCTTCGAATTAATTGATACTATATGGGACATTCCTTCACATGTTGTTTGTCACCTCCTACTCCAAAATCTATAACAACCTTTGAATATCTACCTCCTTCCTATCAAGAATCAAGTTGTGTAAAAAACAAAAATAGGTAAAATTTTTGGAATAATCTAATATTTAATTCAGTTTTCTTTAAAATTCCTTAAAGCTTTTCTTCAAAATGCGAAAAGCATTCTTTACCACATGTCATCCACATTTATGTTTTTATTATATATCAACTCAAGAACTAAATGGTGTTGCCTTTCTTTGTGAAGAGTCATTATCCAAGGTAATAACAAGTATCCCTTGTCATTAAAAAAATGCATCACAAACTTAACATCTCACGATTTAGTAATGGAATTCGTGCAAAATTTGTTCAATCATAATTTGTACGTTTCACGCACTAATATCGTGTAATAAAAACACATTGAAAACACATATTTATTAGAATATGTGAATTCTATGTGACATTCATTCATTCATAGGTTCATACTTCATCCATTAACAAATTTGTTTGTGTTAAATGTGTTTTCAATGCATGACATTCATGCGTAAAATGTACAAACCTATGAATGAACAAACTTTGTATGACTTTCATTATTAATACATCACATGCTAAATTTGTGATGTAAGGATTGAAACCTACTTGATTTCCCCTTTCCATATTGAACAATCCCCTATATTAAATTTGCTTTTACATTCTTGATTGTCTACATAATGAAATGATCAACATTTGAGTTAGAAAGGAGCAATGTTAATTGCCCTAAACCCTAAACATGACAAAGAGTTTCAATGAGTAGGATGATCATCCCCATTATGACCACCCAAACCTCATTGTCCATGGTGAGTTCAAATATGATAAATAAACATGTAACACAACAATAATACATAAAAGGAAATTCTAATACAAAAGAGGTTATGAACATTGTTCTGACATATAATGCAAAAAAATGTTTCATGTTACAACTACAAAAAAAAATTTATAGCAAAAGAAATTTGCATTGATAAAAAACAACATTAAAAAATAGTGAATATACAAGAAAAGCAAAAGAACAAAAAAACATACCTATAGTTGAAGGACAAGCAAAATTGAACCAAAATACTAAACATTAATATGTTGGTTATACTCTTGTGACAAGTGAAAAAAATAAGGACAAAAAATGCAAATTGAACTTTTGTAATGATGAAAAATGAAATGAAAAATGCTTGAAGCATAATGACCCTTTATTTATGTGAAGTGTCAAATTAAATGTTGACCAATGACAACAACATTATTCCTACTACAACAACACATTAAAAAACATAATGATCATGAAGAATAAATGAAAGTTGTGACACTGATGATGATGACAAGAAGGAGCAAGCTACAGTGATAATGATGATGACAAGACATATACAGTGATGAGGAGAAGAGAACAAAAAAATTAAGGAACATCATATAAAGGCATGGCCATCATTTCACCACAACTCCAAAAAGGAAAATATGTGATCTTTGTAGTTCAATATAGGTGTGAGAAAAAAAACAAAAAAGTTAGTGGAAACACAATGTTATGGTGTTAGCACTTGACTCTTTTTGTGGATTCCTGCTTCAAGTTTTTCAGCTATAAATACACATGTTCATCATTCTACATAGTTCGATAATCTATAAAAGGCTTGTTCTAGATTTGTGAATCTACAGTTGGGATGATCTCACATATAGTTGTTACACCAATCATGTGCATTATTTTTTAAAGTAAAATTGAATAGATTAGTTATTTGTTCATTTATCATTTCACTGTTAAGTTTGATATTGGTTTTAAATATTCGTACATGAGCATTTGGATCAAAGTCTTACATATATTTTGAATAATTCAGTGGTCTCTTAAAAGGCCTAAAATACAATAATATAGGTTGCATAGATGTTATTATAACACCTTCTAGGGATTTTAGGGGATCTCCTCCAAGATTTGGTGGTACTCATTTAATAATGATTACATTATGGAAATGTGTTTTTGAAATTAAATTCATTAGTATTCTTGCATTAGGGTTTACTACTATAGATTTTTTGCCACCAAAATTAATAAAGACTACTTAAAAGCCATTAAAATAGTTTCCTTGTAAAATTTCAACAAGCTCTATATGAATTTTATTATACAAAAAACCATTATGAAACAGTATTGTAGGAATTTCATCATTCTTTATGTAGTCATAAACATAGTTTTGGTTGGGTATGTAGCCATCATTAATTCTTTGCACCCCATTAATAAATGTTGTGAAAAACTATGGTATTAGGTTAGTCATCCCTCCATGAAATTATATGCCACCATGTTGTGGAATTATGATATTTAATAGTCCTATATTCCTTAATCCAAGCACAAATTTTGTACATTTGTAAGTTGCAAATCTTGTATTATTTAAAGCAGGGTGGCTTGTAGTGATCTTAACTATCTTTGGAATGGAATGGAATGGTATGGTGATTTAGGGTATTTTAACCTCAGAAGGTGTCCTTTGTACATCACCTTTTTTAGTAGTGTTGCATATATTTATGTAGTTTGGTAGTTGTTTTGTTGGTACCATGTTTTGTAGAATGGCCAATAAATTATGATCATCTTCATGATTTTGGTTATTATAACGTTTGGATGTGGAAATGATTGATCATTACATTTCGTATGTCTCAATCAATGAATGAATAATCCATCAATGAATGATTATTTTGTTTACAAAAGTTACATCGACTAATTATTAGTCTATGTTGTTCATATGTGCTTTGACCAAATCTATTCCAAACATGTTTTCTTGGTAATAATATGGGTTGACGGTTGTGCTTGATCTTGGACGCACTAGTATGCATTACATTAACATTTTCCACCAGTTGTATTTTGATGTTAATCGCCAGCATTTGTGGAGTGTTGCATTCAACTTTATTCTCCATCTTAGTTTGATAAATTACTTCAGTTATAAAAGCATGTTCATCCAGATCTTCAGTCTGTAATATAGTCTCAACATATTACGGTAATATCTATTCAATTTCATCATTTTCCAAATCTTCATCCCATTCTTCATAATTGTGATGGTACTAAGGTGAAACAAATTGCCAAACAAAACCTTTGTATGTGGATCTTATCTCCATTCCTCGTTGTATTTCTTGATGAATCTATAATATCTCCTTGGATTTGTATAAATTACCATCTCTTTAAGTTGATAGACTCAATTATGTTATTTCTCATTCCCTTCATTATAAATTTGCAAAGGTAATTGTGATTGCATTGTCTCCCCATCCTTTTGGTTTGACTTTCGAAAGTTTTGCCTTCATTGGTAGCCTCATTTGGACACTAGGTCGCTTCACAACTTTGTTGTTTTTTAAAGTTCCATAATTTTTGTAGATGGTGTCATGTACCTTGCAAGTCGCTCCTCTGTCCCAGGTATTTGTGGTGTAGTATATTGTATTCTTCATGCAGTATGAAACTATGCTACATCATTTGCAAATTGTAATTCTTCCTCTACTACATTTTCTTCTTCATTTTATTGCATGGCTATCGATCTAATTGTCTTTGTAGATTTTGGATTGCTATTCAATTTATGTTTGTTGCCATTTTACCATTTGTTTTTGGGGAAAAAAACTTGCGACATATTTAAATCTTTATAACAATTATTTGCTCATATCTAATTCATAATAATTTTCTTCATCGATTATGAAACCATAAGTAAACAGAAAAAAATCCCAATAATTTTTCTATATTTCTTGGAAGACAATAAAAGCAAAGCAAGTCATAAAACCCAAAATTTCAACCCCAAATTCATCCCAAGGATGGTCACTAAATGATAAATTTTAATGTTCAAACATTGTGTGAATTCAAATTTCCTTCTTTTAACATGTTCATTTTTAGTCACATAATATATACTAATTTAAATACACAATCCAAAATACCATTCAACAACACTTCCTCATAGCAAATGTGTCTGCACAATTCTAAATCTATCATAATTTTGCAATAGTTCACTTTAGATATTGATATAAACAACAAATTCTGAAAAAAAACATGGAAACCAAAATAAAAACATTTTGTTGAAGTCATTCCGTGTTTCAAAAACCTCTTTTGCTCTAAATTATGTATCCCCATGATAATAAAAAGAACTCCAAAGCATTTTCAAATTTCCTTAATTCTCTCACATTAACTAATTTGAATTCAACTTCGATAATCCTAACCTCACCTAACCATCTTTCACTATTGTTTACTTTGTTTCTATTGAATATCCTTGGTCTAGTTTGTCCAAAATAAACATCATAACACCTACTCACTATTCCCATGCATTTTAATTTGTCTAAGTACTATAGTATAGTTTTACTTTTAACACACCCATTTATTACTTACCTACCTACCTACATATATTTTTTCACCTTCATAGAACCTACTTATTTACCTACCCACCTACCTACATACTACCTACCTACCTAAGTTTAACCACTAAGTGTAACCATTAGATTTAATCATTAAGTTTATGCAAAGTTTAACCATTAGGTTTAGACATTAAGTATAATCATTATGTTTAGCCATTAAATTTGGCCACTAGGTTTAACCTAAGTTTAACCACTAGGTATAACCATTAGGTATAGGTTAGGTTAATTTAAATTAACACCTACATACTTAGGTGGTTTTTTTGGACCTACCTATACCTATTTACTACCTACCTACCTACCTACTTAACTATTAATTTTAAAAATAATAATCCAAAAAATGATTTTAATTTTAAATTCAACCCATGCAAATGGTTAACTATCTCTTTGTCAATCAAAATGACCTAGTCACATTGGCAAGTCCATATTGATCTATCCAAATTGACAAAGTGGTTTTTTTAATGCTTATCATTTTGGGTAGAAAACCTAGTAAAAAAAACTATGAATTATAGTAGAGTGCAATGTAACACCATTGTAAAAAAATTGCCATTATGACTTTTAAAGTGGTCCACTTTACCATGCATTTGCCCCCATATTAAAACAATTCTGGTCATTTTAATACATATTAAACAATTTCCCATGTGGAACATGATCTTCTCAATGTTCAATTGACACAAATTGAGCACATTTTCCATCATCATCTATGGTTCTAAAAATTCAAGTGCCTCCCACCCTAATTTCATAGAATATAATCACATAATTTAGCTATAGTTATTTTCAATGCAAAAACAATGTTCAACACATAATGTAATTCTCAAAATTTGTAGAACTAGTTATCCAATCATTAAAGTCATCCCTTCCCTTGATGCAAATCTTTGCCCAAGCAAAGAATCCATTGTGTATGATTTGCACCATGAAATCTCCTTGCACAACAATTCATGGATTAATTCCATTGATTCCTACAACATAAATCAATTGAATGACATAATTTCTATGGATTAACTTTTTGTGCCTAGATTCAACATCAAATTCTAATAACCTTGAAAAATTACATAGTTGCTTTCAAAAAAATTCAAATAATGTGATTGAAGGCACATGGTATTGTATGTTCATCACATGTTTTTGTTCCAATTTTTAGTTGCAAACTCATATGTAGCCAAAACACACATTGCCAAAAACATGTTATTCACATAATTAATAATAAAAAAATTCAATCTAATATTTAAAAACAAGGGCACAACACATACATACAAACATCAAACTCACCACATAAAATTACACTCCCTTGTTTTATGTGCACCCACTTTGCTTACAAATAATGTAAACAACTATAGATTCCTTAAGCAATGATCATGTTTTGTCTACATAGGGCCACCCTCACTCCAACAACTTCCTTTAATCTCATAACAAGACCTTCATATATTTATTCGTGATTGGGAAAACACTCAACCCAAAGCTATGCAACAAAATTAATCTTTTTTCATTGATTGCCTCTTAATAATGTATTTCACAAATTTCCCCAACAACCATATGAGAACACAAGTAGCGAATAATCTTGTTTTAATTTACTCAAAACAACCACGTTACACAAGTTGTAAGAGCTCTAGAAAAAAACATACAAGCTACCATAATCCATTTGGCCTAATCATTCAAAAATTGCATTACCAAGGTTTTGTTATTTTCATAGATGTACTTTAAAAACACATACATTTCACCTCATTTCTTTCTTAAAACTAAACACCAAAAAGAAACCTTGCCAACACACTATGAACACTATCATTTTTGTTGCTAGGAAATCGTGTTTTAGTAGCCTAAAGACAACTACCTTTCCGCTCCACAAATGTTGAGAAAAATGCATGAATAACTCCAAGTGCTATCAGATTTGAAAGAGAGCAAAATGACTCATAGACACGAATTAGTGCCTTAAACGAAAAAACACATTTATCTTACCTTCATTTGTCATATAATATTATAAAATGTTTATAGCCTTAAATGGACTTAAGGCATTCTTTGTTGGAATGGGGTTTATGGTATGCAATCATATCAATTCAAAGGTTCAAAGAATATATAACTCAAAGTGCCATAGGGAGCTCCAAAAAGTTGGTGTGGATGTACTAGAGAGTGAGCAAAGTTAGGCTTTACCACAAGCTCATCAAGAGCCAAAAATGGGTCAATCCTTGCCCATTCCCTAACAATTTCCGCTTTCTTTCTGCCATCTTTTCACCTTTTGTCTCTTTTTCCGTCCTAATCGTTATTAGTATGTGAATTTTCCAAAGACTATCATCATGATTATTACATATAATTTTTTTTAAAAAAAATTTATTTAAAAAAATTAATCTCATTAGTATCCAAAATGGTGATCAAACATAGGAAAGAAGTAGAAAATCTTCTATGGTCTTCAAAATTATTAGCCAAATATAGCTATACACCAAAAAATTATAAATAAATAATTATAATGATGTTTAATAAATTTTTATATTTGTTTCCTTTATTTCAGTACTATTGTAAACTGATTTTTGCAAGGATTATTACATAGGCAGAAAGTAACTTTCTTTTTAATTTTTTAAAATTATGTTTTTTTGTAGCCAAAATGGCTATGAAGCATAAAAAGATGTAATTTTTGTTTGTTTGGTCTTCAAAACGATTAGCCAAATCGGCTATAAACCAAATTAATTGAAAAGTCAAACTTATTTTTTAAATTATTTTCTTTTTGCTTTATTTCAGTCCTTCTTTAAAGCAGATCTTCCAAGGACTATGAATATTTATTTTTGTTCATCGATAGCTTCTCTTGATGCATGCACTTCATTATTTTTTTTTTTGAAGGCATTGCTCGTATAGGCATTGTAATTGTACATTTGTTGAGTTTTCTTGGATTTTATAAATATTAATTCTGAAAGTTTTTATAAATTTTTTCACTTGTTATTCCTTGCTTTTTTGCTTTTAGTTTTTGTTACTCATTTATTTGTGTTCATCAAAGCATTTGTATTTTTTTTAGAGCATGTTTTAAATTTTAAAATGATTTTTCAAAAAACTTTGAAACTGAAATCAAAAAATGTTAACTGGTGAATGATAAATGGAACAATTAAGAAAAAAGACTTCAAACTTTTTTCAATTTCTTCAACTTCATCCAGTCCAACTTTCCCAACTATCTCCATTTTCCAACCCTTTCAAATTGTCCAATGAATTCTATTCCATCCATTGTCTAACTTTCCAAAAGTTCCAAGGCATTTTACACGAGTTGGCATGCAAAGACAATGAACGCTGAGAATATTAACAAATGGAAATGTCTGTCTACATCATATGGAACCTTCGTTAATCCACTCAACAGATCAGTCTTAAATCCATTGCACCCACAAGTGCAATCATTGGACATCAAAGGGAGTTTGACGTACCATACAATAGGGCACATTCAAATCATTTGAAAACTATCTTTCCTGTCAAGCACCTTGTCTTTGAAGGACATCCCCACTGGCACAATGCGCATCTTGTGCTTTGAAGGACATCTCCACTGGCAGAATGAGCATCTTGTGCTTTAAGAGCATCTCCACCAGCAACAATACAACCACCTCAGAAATATAACAACCTGTACAAATTACTTTGAATGAAATACATCCTTCTAATTTGCACCAAAACAACTGCTTTTGATTGGCTCACCATAGTGATTGGCTCATGTGGTGACATCTAAATGGTCTTCCACTTTTTACAATCCAATTTTTCATGTCTATGTGTGGGGATGGGGCAACAATTGGCACTTACAGAGTTGAATACTATAAACACTAGTAGAGGTCCAAATAGGGGGAGTGGTTTGAGATTGTCTACCAAAGTTGAAACTGATGTCAAAATTTTAACACGTTTCCTTTCAGGCACCTTGTCCTTAAACAGCATTGAGCCCACCTTCACATTAAACTCATTGCACCTGTTTAATGCTTGCAATTCACCACAAGAAGCCCAAATTGGAGCTGAAATTCATATCACCCTTCTAGGTTCCACAAATACAAAGTCTACAGGAACAGAAAGCAGGAAATGAGAAACCAAAGTGACCTCAAAGGTCACAGCACTGTCCACTGTTTAACCAAAAATCACAGAAGGAACTAGATACCCAATGACGCCTGGACCCTTGATGCTTTCATGGATAATCCAGTGAGAATCTGTCAGTCTGCTTTTCCACTTTCATACAGACAGCACCAAACCTAACATAGCTATGGAACTAAGTACTAATTCAGTATCATTCTCAAGAGGCTAGTGCTTGCTGACCAAAGAGGTTGGCAAAAAGTTTTGTGGCCATGGGAGGCAGCACCATCAGCTCAGGTGCCATGAAGTTGACTAAGGGATCGTGCACAGTGTACCTATCAATCCAAATCATGTGTCAAATTCCTCTTAAAAATCCATCATTGGCAAAGCCTGCATTAGAAGGTAGTTGATGGTCCAAGGCTGGACCTATGTATGTACGGGGAGAACTGACAATTAGTTACAATCTAACCAGGTCCTTTGCCCAGTAAACCCAATCCAAATTCTAGAGAAACGGAAATGAACCTTCAACAAATTACAGCTCTGATAGCTGACAACTGGGACATTTACCCCTCTGACTGAATGGTTTTCCACGTTGCCAGTTCATGGCTAGCAATACTGAGAAAGAATAGGTATGCTAGCAACAAGGAGAGGTGCAATAGGAAGAAACTGTACCGTATCTTTCTCCCTTTGGAAGCCCGACGATCTACAGTTTTCCTCTTTTTATTGTGCAGTTTTTTCATGGAATGCAGACCCATGCCCTCTGCAAGTAACATTTATCAGTAAGCATATGAAGTAGGAGGGAGAAAACAATAGTTGCTAGAAGCATCTGGCAATCCTCACTGATCCAGGAGTATAAACAATGGTTGATAACTGTAGGTTCTCATGCTTCCAAAATACTTAGCTAATTATCACATAATACAGACCCAAGTTTGGTTTTGTCCACACTTATTGGTCATCCTTGTCACAGCATGCTCTTGTTTAAACACCTGCTTATTTACTCTGGGCATTCACCACTAAAGAGAAAGCTGAGAAGGAGAGGGCCCCCACCAAGACCCAGAGTGTCAGAAGACTCCAAAAATTCACGGAGCAGCTGCTGGTAGAAGTCAGAGTCATCAAATGTCTCTGGGTTCCCATCATCTGCCTGCCATACCAAAATCATCTCACGTGTTTGGGTGGAATGAAAAACAAAACAGGATGTTACTCACTTTCCAAAGCTAGACAATCTCTGCAGATCATAACCCCATGTCATTGTCTACTCCTTCTCTAACCCCATCAGTAAACACTGGTTGGTATGTTCCTCCCTCCTGGTTACCCAAAAACATACACGATGTTTACAGATTTATCCACAACAGATAGGTACTCTGCTGGTTGCACATATACAAAACTACTTTGAAAAACAGGCATCACACATGACTGTGTTAATGAAACACAAACCAGCACACAATATTCCAAATTGACTACCAATTTCACTGTATGGACCTCTTTCTTGAACAATCCCAGTGTTAAGGTGCATGTGTCAACTGGTTGGTAAGTATACACAGCAAACCCAAGAAGCCCACAGTTGCAATGATCTTACCTCAGTAGCTCCATTCCATTCAGCAGAGACACCTTCACTTGATCTGCCTTTCTCCAGCACCTGCTGAACTGGCTGCAAATTGAGTTCAACAGTTGGTACTCAGGTTTTTTAGCCCAAATACAGTAGAAAATTTAAAACACTGAAAACAGTCCACTGGCTAGTACCTCTCTCTTTTTGCTCATGAAACACCCAGTGTTTGGCTGGAGCAGAAACCAAATACTAACTGAGTTGTCATTGAGATATACAATCTGAGTTCATAAATACTAAGACAGAGTTGACAGGCCCAAGAGAATGCCTAAGAATTGTGTCACAGACCAGAACAATGGTGGTTGCCAAAACCTGCAGTGTGAAATCCAATAATTACCTGTCCAAGAACATGCACTGATGACTGTTGCAAGCGCATCCGCTCAATAAGTTTATGTGGGTCTCTCATAACTGAAGTCACCTGCTGTGATATGCTCTGTACCAAAACATACAGTATACAAGTACAGTGGACAAGCTCAAATATCTGAATTTCCAAGTTGCAGCTGATTCAGCAGTAGTAGGACATTGAACATTATCCTCATAATTATCAGAGCTTCTCTTTCCTTATCATGTTAGACAACCTGATAGAAATTAGAAATTACCTGATCATAAGGATATAGAGTTCAGATCAAACAACATGTCGGTGATGAGGAAAAAGAGAAGACCTCAATGCTCAAAACACAGAAAAAACTGAGAAGTGGTTTGAACAATAGTGAAAATCACACACATGTTCCGTGACCTTCTACAGCAACTTGTATGTTAGGGAACATCTATCACAACATGCCCAATGGTTTCATCAGTTCCTAGCAGTGGGTGGAGGTCAATGCAACCAACGAACAGATGTTCTTTCACAAGACTGGCAGTAACTTGGAGACTCAGCATAATGCTGGCTAGCTCAACAAAACATAAAAGAGATGGAGATTACCAAGGAAACCAAGAAGAAACAGGTGCACAAAGAGGAGGAAAAACCTAGAAGAGAGCAAAATGAGAAGAGGAAGAGAAGAGAGACAACAAGGAAAACTTTCTGAAGATGATCTTTCAAGGACAAGGCAGGTTCTCTACTTGGGATTAAGACCATTAAGGCCACTCTACAATACCTGATTGAAGGCTCGTAGCTTGCCCTTCACAGCAGCTGCACCTGTTGAAAGCTGAGTCTTTCGCTGCCACCTATCCACTGAATTGTTCCGATATGGTACAATGCTGTTGAAGGTTGCCTCATACTGTTAGGAGAGGTACATGTGCAATAATGGAATCAACATCATACATACATATATGAAATTGCAGAGAAAACTCCACAACACTGTGACAATGACTGCAGTCATGACCTTATGAGTGTCACTCACAAAGTGTCAGACTGTCAGCTTCATTACAAATAGCAGTGACTAGCCTGCCATTACTCCCCACTGACTTCATCAACTCCTGACAGTGGGTGTAGGATGTCCATGAGCTGGAGGTTGTAAGCATATATATTCATGAATCAACATACCAACACAGTTTGCTGAACTAGCAATGACAGTGCAAATCACTAGAGAGTCAGAAAACAATGATGTGGTTCTCTCTACTATTGTTAACAGAAAAAAACTATTTGAACTCTGAGTGTCAACAAGTTCTTATCCATCCACATAGCAGAGACTCTCAGACATGGTCATTACAGAAACTGATCTCAAATATCTGCTTACTGAGGATCTGGATGCAATCGAAAGGAGAACACGTGAGATTGTTTGAAAAGCACCTGGCGTGCACTGAATTGATGCAATTCCATACTGACTCAGTTACACTTGGCTTCCCTTGCTCCACTTCCACAAGTTCTTGTGTTCCCCTCTCCCTCTTTCCAGTCCCTGGTCAGATGTACCAGATCTGCAACCAATTAGCATGCATACAACCTTTCTGATTTGTAAACCCCCAAAAGCAGCTGCAAAAATCCAAGTTGCAATCATCTGTATTTCAGCATGCTGCAACATCCCATGAAAAATTCATGAGCACAGCCAGCAAAGATAGATGCTCACCATTTACACTAGCTGCATATGTCTCTGTGATTGCACTGTTTTGCTGAATCAATGCCTATCACCAATACCCAGCACAAATATCAATCATGAAGGATCTAACTGTGATTCACAATTGCAAACGTGCGACAAAACCATGTATTCACTTTCTGTGAACTTAATTCCTGAAAGGGCATCACATGCTTAATCTCCAAAGAGCCACAAGGAAATTGAAGTGCAGACAGATTTCTGAAGGCAAATTTACAGGTCAATGAGGTATTAGGCATTAAGATTACCTTGTTAAGGTCAAGAAGGCAATCAATTGCAGAAATAGCAGACTTTGTCAACATTTGGTATGCTTTCTCTATCCTTTGATCAGCTTCACACAGAACAACTTTGACTTGGGCCTGCAAGTTGAAAACATATATCTGTGAGGTCGGAGCCAAACTCTACAATAACACTTGAGATATAACCATTTACATCAGTTATACCCAAACCAAAACACACACAAGAGTGTTGTAGTCATAACCTTGTGATTGTTGCTCACAAAGTATCAGACCACCGTGTAAATCATGAATGTCAATGACTAGCTGCCAAATTCCCACTGACTTCATCAGCTACTGATGGTGGGTGTAAATAAATATACAAGAATCTGCTCAAAATTTTGCGCAAACAATTATACAGAACTCCCTGTCCTGAATTTTCTGTCACATTTCTGGAAACAATGGGGAGTTCACTAACAGTCAAGTTGACAATGTACACCCTAAGATATCAGAACATGCAAGAATGCAGAACTGTCCTCATCAGCCCAAGTATCTGCTACAAAGGAACAACATGGAGTGTCACCGCCAAATGCTCCTCTGGACAACATTTTGCATTGGCAAATGATACATCTCGATATCCATGAAAGCATGTACAATGATAGGTAGACCTACCCCTGGCATTTGATTGGCACCTTGGACCATTTTCTGCAGCGCAATACGAACCTCCAAAGCTCTGTCCCACAACATCTGCAGGCACCAACCAATTTCAGCTAGGGTAACCTGGAGTCTATAATGAACAGTTACAAAATTGATGCAAGTCAAGAAGACAATAGCAGGCAGGCAAGAGATCACAGAGAGAAAAAAGGTATGAAGTCTGACCTTCTGATGGCCAACAGCTTCACCCTTCTCATGATCTTCAACACTTTGCCCTTTTAAATTCTTCACCATTTCCCTGTTTTCCCCATGACCGATGTTTTTATAAGCCCATTCCCATACGTGACCCATTTTGTACATATATGTTTACAATGAGATGATAAAGGAGACACAACATCCAGGAGAGAATCATGTTGAAAAAAATCATATCATCCTGCCTGTTGGTTTCTATATGAAATAGGTCAAGGACACAGCAATTTCAATAGGGAAAACTTCAAATTTCTGAAGTGTACTGCTGCATTAGTACCCCTGCACATCTGCACATTGCAGATAGTTTTTTCTGCACAAGGAAAAGGACCTGAAGCATGAACTGTGGATTTAGCAATTACAAAACAATTGGAGGATAGAGCACATTACTCTTCTTGTTGACGAATCTCATCATACTCACGATTCAATGCTTCCAATTCATCATTTTCTGCATTATTTGCTTGCCACTCCTCCATCTTCCATGGAAACACACCCAAATAAAACACATAAAAAGATGTTGTTATACACATCCAGATGAACCATATCTGCCACCCTTGAGAACCCAAATATCCATAAACTTATATAAATATACAATTCCTACAAGTTTGTGTGTGTGTTCTACCAGTGCATTATCATCGCCATCATCAAATTTTATCTGCAGATTTTCCCCATCTGTCTCCTTCTCATCTTCATCATCAAGACTTGCATCTTCATCTGAATCACCACTTTCAAAAGCTGTCTTGCGACTGCTCTTCTTGCCAATGTATTTGGGGCCATCCATAGAGATATCTGGGCGTAGTCGCAGGCGACCATCTTCTTGCCTGATTAACATATATGGAGTATATCAGCGTGGAATAGAAAATTTTGGCCGTGAAATTGAGCGTGAAAGATTTCCTAGATTCAGCTAAGAAACCTAATTTCATGTAATTAGCACATCTCGTAAGAGGAAAATTGTAGAACCTTAAAGAGAAAAATAATACCAACACAACTTCCCATGGATTTACTTACATGAACGAATTCCCAGTCGCAATAGGGGAGAATCTTACATGGAAAAGTCAAGGGGTGAGTCCGACAGCTCTTCATCATCGCTACTCTCGAAGAAATGTTGCGTCTCATCTCCGAAACCTGCTATCTCTGGATCCTCTTTCTTGCTGTCCACAGGTCGCCGTTTCCCCGTGGCAGGCATCGCGAGTCCTCTGATTTATACAACCACACGCATATGCTTAACAAGAAGAAAAGAGAAGTGGACAGATACTGAAAAATGCACGCCGTCTTTCCCAAATATATCAGACGCAGAGAAACTACCGGACGCAGATTGCGAAGAGCCAGGGAAACGAGATACACAAAATCAAACTGACGCAGTGAGAAGCTCAGAGAGCTCTAGACCCTAAACCCTAGAACCCTTGCAGAAGCCCAGTAAACCCTAAACCCTAGAACCCTTGCGCAAGCCCAGTAAACCCTAAACCCTAGAACCCTTGCGCAAGCCCAGTAAACCCTAAACCCTAGAACTCTTGCACAAGCCCAGTAAACCCTAAACCCTGGAACCCTCGCCAGAGGAGAGACTTAGGAGATGGGGTTGGGCTGCATTTACCCGGCGGGTAATGGGCGGGGTTTTTTTTTTTCACAACAAAAAAAATTAAAAGGGGGGTAGGGAAACCCTTTTATCAGATGAGTTTTAATGCACAATTGCTTGCAATTATATACCCTTCCCTGGAACATGCATTATTGACCAATTGGAACCCCAAATTTGATCCGGGAAACTCCTTCCCATATACTCCTCATATGAGATTGGAGTTTAATGGAATATTTTTCCAACATGTTTATCCTTAAATTAAAGGTTTGATGGAGGGTTTTTTTTTAAAACATATAATTTAATAATTTAATAATTTTAATTTTAATTTAATTTAATTTTTTCTAATTTTAAAACTTTTTTTAAAAAATCCTTTCATTGATGGTGGATGTTAGTTGTTAGGGTTTTGAGATGAGAAATCCAGTTGGATTATATTTCATATCATTGTGGGACTTGGTGTCAAAATTCAAGCGATGTAATAACTAATATGGTCTTTTAAGTTGAAATTATCTTTCATTCAATGATAACTAATATGATCTTTTAAATCAAAATTGTCTTTCATTCAATCACATTGTGGTCAAGGTTTTTTTTTTCATTTTGCCGAGGTAAATTGGATGACTATTATTAAGTCATTATGTTGGTTCTAAAGATGTCATTTTATTTTTATTGTTTTATTTGGTATGGTGGGTTTAATTGACTATGCAATTAATATTTACTTTTACACGTGGTTATGTTAAATAGGATGTGTTCACAACCATGTGATGAAGACTAACCCAATGTTTTAGTTTAATGTGAATTGATTTTTTTCATGTTGAAGGTAATGTGATTACTAAATGCAACACACTGGAGAATGTTTTAGGATAAAATGTTTTATTGTGATAATTTTTGAGGCTATTGAATCCAATTCAATATGTAAAATGTTGCAATAAGAAATGTATTTTTGTAAATGTGTTTTTTTTTTTGCACACATAACCTATAATCTAAAAAATACAATAATGGGTGTCAAACCCTTGTTTATGTCTTTGGAATGATTGTTTATTATGCTCAACATTAATTTGAAAAAAACTAATGACAAAATATCATCCTTCGTTTAACTTTGATGTTATTTCTACACATCAACTTTTAATTTTATTGTTTATATTATTGCTTATGTCAAAAAATGTGAATTATCATGTGAAAGTTTAAAAACTAAGAAAAATGCAAGGCAAAGTGCAAGGAGACACTTCAAAAAATTAGTCTTGGATTCAAAGAACAATTCCATGAGATTATTTTTTGGATTGACATTAATCCCATTCATAGACATTTTAGGTCAAACATGTGTACACCTAATAATTAATGTTAATCTCCATTTTTTCATTAGCATTCATTTAATTGAAATTATCACAAGTTTGACATCCACTAATGTACAAAATCAACATCCTTAGAGAAGATACTAATTATGTCTATTTGTAGAGTTAGGGTTTTTCTTTGTAAAACTTAAAATTAACACATTCCATTTTCATAAATTCAAATCACAATCACCTCTCATAACATTAATCAAGAGGCAATCCAAAGCTCATTGATAATAATAATAATGGGTCTTGTTGAAGATTTTGATTTTGGATGCATTGTCCTATGTAACATATTCACCATCAATTAACTAAACAAATTCAAAATTAAAGCCAACATGAACAATTTTTCCATGCAAGTGAAATATAAAGAATGTACTTTCTTTCTCCACAAACAACAACAAATCTAACATTTGGATTATGTTTCAAGCTTTACATGACCCAACCACATTGCATCTTAAATATAATTCATGTTTTCCAATAATGGTGTGCTTTGAAAACATTAAAAAATGGTTGTAAGCATCTCATCCTACTTAAAAGGTCTTAAAGATCTTTAGTTTAGGTATATTTTCTCACACAATGTACGCACCATTAGTTGACAAAGCAAATTCAAAAATAAAGTAAAGCCAATGAACAACTTTTTTGTGCAAGTGTAATCAAACAACAACAAAAACCACTTCCATATGGAATTTGTAAATCGCTACGACAATGGTAGAGGGCAAAAGGTAGGCTCGAAAGATGAGGGTTTGTTTCGTCATCATAATTGTCATAACAACTTTGGTGATGAGGTGACAAGCACAAGGTTTGATCACTTTTTTGTTGCCGAAAGCAAAGAGATTGTTCAGGGGGAATGCGAATTTCAGAGTAGCAAATAACAAAATAGAAAAGAAGGTAGGTAGGTAAATAATGCTTCAACAAATTTGTTTTTTCTTTTTTTACTTTCAACAAACTTGCTTGTAGTCCCAAGTTTGGAGCTATGTGTTGTGAACATGTTTTGTCCCAATGTGTGTTTGTCTTTTTGTGTGTGTTTTGTTTGAAATGGGGGAGAAGAAATAGGGTATGTAGAACTTTAGATAGTTCTTGAATTTGAAGTACCTTCCAATGTTGTTGTGGATATTGTTTTGTCATGAGTTAGAAGGATTATACTTATAGGAAGAAAGAATTGTAATAGTAATGGTGGAAATACTACAACTACTTTCTCAAGTGTGACAACTTGAGAATTATTATCGCCATTTTCCCTAGGGGTGATGCTCAATGGAATAGAACATGGGGTTTGAACTTGTATGAACCAATTTGAATTAGAGAAGCTTGGATCCTTACAAACATGTAGGAATTGTTATGGCTGCAGGCTTATAAAACTATGTAAGCATGTAATGCACATAAGTAGAAGCATCATGGAACAATAAATGGCTCTAGGTTTGTAGAAAAATCATTCAATGTTTTAGGTTTAGATTGGGTCAAAGATAACCATCCACCTTGAAAAAAAAGAAAAGCAACAACAACTAGCCATAAAAGTGGATTGTGTTTCCTTTAAAGGCCATTTTGCCTTGGGTAACTAGTCGACTAAAGGGTTGAAATAAGGTTTTTTTTTTTTTAAATGTGTTTTTTCCTTTTTCCTTTTGGTTTGTGGCATAGGCAAATTATGAGTAGTAATCAAAGGAAAACCATTGAGAGTAGTAAAATTTGGTTTTAGAAGGTCCATATAAAACAAGTTAAGGCCAATGTAACATAAAATACATACTTCATCGAGTCACCTAGCTAACCAACCAACTTTGAGCGTCATGTTGTGTCTTACAAGCATGTGAAGACATAGCAAGCTTTCCATTACGAAGCTAGGATTAGGAGCAAGGAATGAAGCCTGCAATATCTTGATATTATGGTGTCATGGTTGTGTCAAATCTAGTAGTATAATGATTGCAACACCCAAGCTTATAATAAAGTTGGGGTTTGGTTTCGGCATACTACCCCAGGTAAGGACCCCTTTGAGGTTTTCTATCTTTTTCCTTTCTTTTCATTTAATCTTCTACGATTGACATAATAAATTTAGGATTCCCCTATAGTAGTAGGCAATTTTTAAAAGGTGAGGCTTGTGTTTAAGCATGCCTCTTTCTTCGTGCATTATATGAAAAAAAGGTGTTTCGCAACTTGCTTTGCAATTGAATTTTTGAGTTGTAGAAGACATTTGCAACTCATTATTTTTATACGCCATGAGTGCTAACATACAAATTGTATGAAATGCATAATTATAATTCACCATATATATGGTGCAACTCATTACAACTCAATTATAACTTTGTCAAAACGGTTCATTTTCAACTATTATGCAACTCCATTATAAATGCACCCATGATCTCATGTTGATGTCATTAATTATCATCCATTTATTAAAATCTAATATGTGGCATTATGAAGGTTTTTCAACATAATTTTTTTTTTCAAAATATTGATCTTCATTGTCCATTGTGATTGTTAATGACGGTCGGAGATTATAACACTTGGCATAATTGAAAATTGCCACATGGCATATTAATTGTATTAAAGAATAAAAATAAAAAAATTATTTTACTAGTTAGGTAAGTTGTACATAACCATAAGTAGGTAGGCTAGTAGGTCTTAAGACCTACATACCTATTATTTACTTAGGACCTACCTACCTATCTACATAGGTAGGTAGAAAAATAGGACCTACCTACTTACCTAGGTAGGTTAGTAGGTAAGAAAGCATGAGACTAAATGAATTAAAAAATAACCATGAAATTTTATTTTTTAATTTTATGTTTTGTCTTTAGTTTAAGTTTTTTTGAGTTCATTCCACAATGACACTTGTATTTTAATGTGGAAATATAAGAGAACAAGCCTTTTTTATATAGTTTGTCACATGGAATTCAAAGATAAATCATATGGGCTAAATCTTTTAGTTGTTCCTTAGTTCCAAATTGAGTTACAATTGAGTTGCAATTGTAACATTTAAGCATTTAGGGCAAGCTAGATCTAAGGGGATGGCTCCATTGTTTCTGGTGCCCAAAAAAATTTAAACCCTTCCTATTAGCACATTTGATGCACTAACAATTGCTAAAAACAAAATAAAATTGAGAAAGTTACAACCATCCAAAGTAGAGGGGGTCAAAAACTCCAAAAAACAAACCACTAAATATTACAAAGGTTAGTTTCTGAACACCCAAAAAAATCTTGGTATGTTCTTTTGTTGTTATTAAAGTGGAAAAATGATTTGTAGAACTTCAAATGATAATCCTATAACATTTTAAATTGTTTAAAATGAATGGGAAATAAGAAAGTTATGAAGTTTGAAAGTATAAGGGGTCCAAAGAGAAGAAAAAAGGAAAAAAAATGTTTTGTAAGTTGGAAAATATATTTATCTTCTTGTTATTTTTTCATTATTCCTTTTGCTTTGCACTTCAAAGATGATTTTTAGAACTTGAGCTAGCACTTTTATAACATTTTAAATCACTCAAAATGAAACATATATGATGAAGATATACATAATTAAATATGTATCCTTATTAAATTATAAGTAGTTATATTATATTCATAACATAGTTGAATAATAATATTTTAGTAGTGGTGCATTAATGGCCGTACTAATTGTATCAATGTAATCATAATCGAAAATTACTTGCAAATATATCCCATAATGGGTGGTGGAAATGTGAACACATGGTATGATCTCATGCATATACATTATACATTAATTGCTTTAGTGACACATTCACAACAATTCTAAAATAGTTGCCACATGTAACTATAATGCAACTTTTGAAAAATCAAACATGGTTGACTACATATGTTTGTATGATTTGTATAAATTATCATATAGAAAACCCATTTTCAACTCACTTGTAACTATGATACAATTAATTGATTTTTTGACATGGTAATTTATTTATTAATACATCATAGTTTTAAGGGGATAATTGCACATTAGTTGTAATACCTAAAGGATAGTTGCACAATAGTTATATATGAATTGTTTTTTGAGTTTTAATTGACAATAATGTGGTTTTGACGAATGCGATTTCTCATAATGGTGGGCATCAAACATCCCATATTATCCCTTAACTTATCATGTCTCATCAAACTTCCTAGTTCCCATCGTGCATTTGCCTTATCATATGCCATTATAGACCTATTTTCCACCCCATTTCCCATCCAAACCACAAACGACCCACTATTTCCCCTTTTTATTTTAACAAATCACACACCACCTATTAGTTCCCCGTACTGACCCCCAACCCTTCATGTGAATGTGGAACCCCAACCCCACACCTTCCCAAACCCCCTAAATCATGCACTAATAGGACCTTCCCCCCTTCCATTTTTTCGACCCCCATAGTAACCCATAACTAAACCCCCCAACCTACCTTCATCTCCTCAACATGTTCACAACCTCCATCTAAAGTCTTTTGCCCCACTTGTGGACACCAATTTATCAGTCAAAGGTTAGTTTGTCATCAACATTTTTATCAAACATCCAATCCAAACCACTACGACCATCCTAGCTTAATACTTTCCTTTGCTCCCACCCTGCTTACATAAGCTTGGACTTGGGTTTCGTCATTAGATGTCCTCGGATATTTTCATTTAAGTTTTTGTCATTTTTTATTATATAATCACATCCCTATTGCTCTCCAATCTGATGTATAACTGGTGTTTCATTTTCCATTGGATAAGTTGGCACTAGACACCTATGATGTGGCAACTTGGCACTTGTTCCTCTTGTTACCCCAATGGTGTCTCATTTTGCCCTTTGTGGTAGGGCAACCATACATAAGGAAATGAAAATTCAACTTAAGCGTTTCTTAGTAGGTGGCTTAAGAAACTTGCAAGAAAAGTTTATTTGCAAATCCAAGTTTGGCAATAAGTTCAAGCTTAATGCATTTTTCCTAACATGATCATATCTAATTCATAAACACCTTCTCCGTAGTTTAGTTCTTGGATGTGTAAGGGAATATTTTCATGCATCTTGAATTTTGACACCATTCCCCCTTGCACCCACGTCCTTCACCACCACCTTAATTTTCACCCCATTACATCCTAAATTCAATGGCTACCTCCCACTTTTCCTTGAAGACTACGAATTACATTAGAATTTCGAACTCTCTTTTAATTCCTTCAAGTTGACATTCCAACACATGCCACATTTATTGACAAGTGGTCTTTCTAGGATGGTTTTTGAACACTTTCGAAATATTTTCACCTAAAAGATTCAACAAGTGGATTCCTCTAATTGTTTCAACTTTGTTTTCATATTACACAGGGTCACATTCCACCTCAAATTGCACATATCCTTGGAGCAGCTTGCCTTTTCCTTCAGGTGGAGTCTGTCCCATTATAATGAAGGAAACATTGTATTGATTAATAAACCACATTTTATGTTTTCAATTCCATGACACTTTTGCAACACATTTCTCCTTGGACCAATTTAGAATTACAATTGTTGAAGAATTCCCAATTGCATGCAATGACATTGGATTCATATCGACAACCATCATCACCCCAACAACCTATTTAGGGAGTTGGGCCCTTGTAGCTTTAATCATAGTTGCTAAATTTATATGGTTGATCATCGTCCCTTCCTTTTTGAGGCTTTAGCATGAGTCGACAATAATACCTTCCCTTTTTAACAACATTTCAAAGCGGCATGTGATCTTCTATTGCCCCTAGTTTGTGTGTGTCTTCTTTCGTTTGAACATTTCATTAAGCAACAAATGGTTCAATTTTAAAATTCCATCTTGAAGCGTCTGCATCATCATACCTTTTCCAACATGATTTTTAATAAAACATCTAAAGCCCATTGTGTTTGAATTTTATCATGTTTTGGCCCAAAAGCAGATGCTTGATTGACAGTTCGACTAGTCTTCCCAACCTTTTAATTATTTTCCCCAATTTTTTCTATAACATTTTGAACATGACTTGGATTACCCCATCCCTCAATTGCAATTATCCCTTGGTGCATGTGCACAGATCCCATCGATCTTATGGGTATTCACCTTTTACATTGTGTTCATGGCAAATAGCACAAAAGAATTCATGATGCAGTTTGTGACACCTTTGTTGGCATCACATGAGATGTTGGCTTTCATGTGGGACGAAAACAACTACATGCATTTCCTTCAACCACATTCAATTCCTTTTATTAATGAATCAAGATTGTGTTCACCAAAAATGGCATTCACACTTTAGTTGACATTGTCATTGCCAACCTAACACAATTAAATTTACTTCCCCAATCTTGCACAATTCAAGGATTCATTACCTCCAATGTGGTTCAAGCCAAAGAAAATAATTATTTTGACTGACACCCCATTAATCAATTCTTCCCATAAGCAATTGAGGTATTTGGATGTTTATACAAACAAGCTGATGTGTTTTTAGATAATTGTGCTAATGCCATTTTGAGCTTGAAATGGCTAGAAGGCCTTCCTCTTTCTGTCTTGGTTACTTTTCTTCAATAAAAAATTTCAATCACAATGCAAAAAATGTAAGCATCTTCCATATTAAGTTGGGCGATAACCATAGGCTTAGTTATTTTTCGAATTCCACGCCTTTAGAACACACCTCCCATCACCACGACCAACCTATTGTAAGTGGTTGGTTTTTAACATGGAAAAATATGGCTGACCTATTATAGGTGATCAATTTTTGACATGGAAATTTTTTGACATCATTTTGGGCTAATTCGATGTTTTATAAATTCTCACTTTTCCTTTTTTTAATTCCTTTGTACATTTTCCAAATCTAGGGTGTCATTATGAATAAAGTTTTGTAGGGTTACATCATGTTATTATCCTTTGCTATAACAAACACAATATTGTTAAAATTAATGGGTGAATACCACTTCTTACTTGGCACATTTAAAAATAATAATGATGGATTCATCTCTTTTATTACGAGTGTTTATATTTTGAACCAATATAATGACCACTAGTTACTTTCTAATGCATTGAAATCTACCTTAGGTCTATGATTCAAATTCAAAAAAAAAATTACAAAACCAACTAATCTGCTAATCAATGTGATTGATGGTTTAGTTAGAGAATACAACTTATTTTGGGCAATCTATCATTCATTATATGCAAGGAATTAGATTAAAACACACATTAAGAAACACATTATCTCAAATAGGTAGGTAAATTGATTTGGCTGATTTTTTAAATTGATTTTTTTGGGTGGGTTTATTGATCTAATTATTTACTAAATTACGATACATATACATAAATACATATATATATACATACAAACTTGATGAGATTAGGATATTATTATTATTATTAAAATAGATCTTCCAACAAGTCAATGCCCCACCCTCCCCTCCACTCCCCCCTAAACCCCCAATATGGCAATTGGGATATTATTAAGATACGTACTACAACAAGTCAAGTGCAACCCCCGCCGCCGCCGCTCCCCCCCCCCCCCCCCCCCCCCCCCCGACTCCCCCCTCGGCCCCGCACTCCCGGCTCCCGCCCCGGACCCTCGACTCCCGCCCCGACTCCCGGCTCGCCCCAGACCCCCGGCCCCCCCCCCCGCCCCCCGACCCCCCGCTCACCCCCGACCCCCCACCCCGGACTCCCCGCC
>Ga0116229_10003329_pt1 | contig 26326 bp, 24 predicted proteins | sample S1TSphgellanicum_3_FD_87313 | JGI IMG/M metagenome (GOLD analysis project Ga0116229, IMG submission 87313) | Host-associated microbial communities from peat moss isolated from Minnesota, USA - S1T2_Fc - Sphagnum magellanicum MG | ecosystem: Host-associated > Plants > Peat moss > Unclassified... | reverse complement strand
TTTGCAATGCAAGTTGATGTTGAAACTTGAAACTTTGGAATTGTTCAATGTTCATTTGCAAATTTTCATTTTTCAAAACACCACCCAAACATGAATTACACTGGGTAAGGTGTCAAAACACCCCCCAAGAATGGGAGGAAAAATTACACTGACTAAGGTGCCCTCCAATTACGCTTTAAAAGTTGGAGTAGGTATTTACATGTAGAGTAACACCCTCAAAAGTGGGATGTTCCTGAAATAAGCACCCCCATGTAGAGTTGAGAGCCCCCCTTTTCAAGAATGCCTATTCAAAGGGCAGTTACCCAATGGAAAATGTTGTGACCCCAAAATAAATAAATAAATTCCCATGACACAAAAAATAAAAAACTGTGCAAATCATTTTGAAAAAGGCCATGCCCACTCCTGCAAGCATTTTGAAAAATGAAATGCCTACTCCTTTGAATGTTTCACTTTTCCAAATTCCTTACAAATTTTTACACTCCATAATGTGACCTGCAAATACACTAGGATTTTCTGCCTGTTGCTTTCGAACCTTGTTGTTGTGAACAATAAGTGAGTTACCCAAGTTGAGTTACCAAGGTTCCACCTTGGTAGCTTGTCAAGCAAACCCTTCTACTACCACCATGGGACCTAACTAACCAGGTAAGAACAACCCTAACAACCTTGGAGAATATTTGTATTGTATTTGGAGGGCGAATTATTTTAAATAACTGGACTTACATGAACTGGTTCACCATCCACTGGATGCCTGTTGTCACTCAGTTGTGGATGAACCTCAACTCAGTTAATATTCGGTTTCACCTTGGTAACCAATTCTGTAAGAAGTAGGTCTCATATATAGGTGAATAGGTAGGAAAATAGGTAAGTACTAAGTAAGTAGATGGTTTATACATAGATAAGGGCTGTTTTTACTACTACCTACTGACAACCCACAATTGGGTTGTTATTAGTAAGTAGGTAGTAAAAAAAAATACTGAGCTTTTGTTGGTTGTCAGTAGGTAGGTAATGAAAAAAACACTGAGCTAACCACCATGATTAGCCAGGGAACTGAAACCCAACAGAAAACTGCTTCGTGACCACTTGTCATCCATCCTTCACAGTGAACTGGAACAATCAACAAGACTGTTCTGGTGCCAACAGAAGAGTCAATCTCAAAAGATTGTAGTCAGCTGACTTGTTAATAGATACAGATTTGGCCTTTACAAAATGGATGAGATTTTAAGACATCCATGAGGAGGTGAAATTCATCCCTTGATGAGATTTTAGGGTTTGGCTCCCCCAAGAGGCTGGCTGCGTGCACGCAAATCATCGATCGTTTGACACGATGAATGGCTCCCCGTGCGACAAAGTACTTACGTACCCTCCGCTGCCCTTCTTGTCTTCTCGCATCCTGCAGTTTGGAGCTTTCTGAGAGGCGGCTCTTACCGACGTTGATGTGATGATATGGGTGTTGTTGTTGTTGTTGTTGTTGGGAGAATGCAATGAACAAGGAAATTGCAGTGCGGCGCAGAATCCAGGGGATTTACAACAAGAGGGAGGAAGATTTTCCGTCGCTGCGTGACTACAATGACTACCTGGAGGAAGTGGAGGATATGATCTTTGGCTTGATTGAGGGTGTGGATGTTGCGAAAATCGAAGAGAAGATCTCTAGGTACCAACAGGAGAATTTTGAAGCTATTTTAGCATCTCGTGCACGGAGAGCTGAAGAGCAAGCCGCGGCTTTACGAGCTGAGAAACGGCTTCTTGCTGGTGGTGGTGGTGCTGCTGCTGCTGCTGCTTCTGGAGAACCTGCAGCTTCTGTTGCCCTGCAGAACACTGCTTCTCAAGCTCCTAGTGGGCAGTATGCACCTACCATGCTTTTGCAGCCTCGGCCTTCTGGGCAGCCTGTTCCACTCGGGGCTCCCTCATTGCTGAATGGGAATGGGGAGCCGGAAGACGAGGAATCAAGGCGGTTGCGTGAGGAGAGAGGAGTTAAGGCTGGGGGATGGACTCCTGAGCTCGGCCGCAGACGAGCTTACGAGGAATCATTCAACAGTATCTGGGTGAATTGAGTGGAAGCAGATCTGTCCAAACCCTAGCCCTAGAAACTGACAATTGATTCCAAACATTGCAGTTAAGAGAAAGACGTAGTGAACTACCACCTTCTTCAAGTTGCAGTTCTTGGCGAGGGCGTTCTTGGGTGCAACGTAATTTCGGGTGGAGATTGGCAGAAGAGGACAGTTAGCGGGATTCTCAAGTGTTAGGGGAGAAATGGGAGCTTTGAGCATCGGACTGCCAAGATCTGTTTTGACTATGGCGTTGCTCGTTCTCCAATGTTTCGCCCTCCCCCTTCATGGTACCATAACCTTCACCATCGGAGCTTCTAAAGCAGAAAACTCGGCAGATACTGCAGTTGTCTGTGCAGAACAGGTGATGGCATTGTACTCTGGGACAGCAAGAGCTTCCCAGGTTACAGAAGCTCGAGCACAAGAACTCAGGTCTTGTATCCGGCCCCTTGTCCCTTACACTGAATTGAGAAGCTCTTTCTCGTCTTCAAATCTTGTGCCAATCAAGAAACTTTTTGACTCCAGAAGATCCCTGCAGCAAAGATCTCCTCAAGACAGGCTCCTTGAGCCTAACAGTAAATGGGTTTCTGGAGATGTTTCACCTCCAGTTTCTCACAGCATTATCAAGAAACTAATCCAATGGCCTCCTTCAAAAGTGTTGGAGCTAACAAAGAGGATAGTGGAGTTTGGAGGGGCACCAGAAGTTCTTTTTGGTGCCCTTGATCCTACAAAGTATGAGGTAAGAAGTTGAAGCTCAAGCTGTTTTGCACCTCTGGTGGCCACATTCAGCCCTCTGGAGTTATATTCAAATTGTTGTCAGCACTGTTCAAACTACAGCTTATGGTTTTGTTCAGTTTAAGTATGTTGGGGGTTTCATCAAGGCTTTTATACAATTTCAGTTTTGATGCCCAGGTTTTTGATTCAAGGTTTTGATTCTGAGCAATTTGTTCTAGCAGACTAGTTGAGGGGTAGGATAACCAAAAGGCTATACAGCTTTATGGAGAGCATGGACTTTGGTGTAACAGGTACCAGATGTGGAAGGTACAAATGCTCAAAAATGCCAATTGACCAAGTTTGAGTATGGGCAGCGGTTCACAGACTCAGTATGTATCATCTTTCTGCTCTTCACCCTCTTGTAAAGAAATCCATAAATTTCTTTAGTCTTTAGTCAGGGAGTTTCAATGTATGTGTTTCTCTAACTTCAGGATCAAGCACATATTTTTGGACTCCATTTGATATGTGATGTGTTTTTGTTGCTTCTTCTGATGGGTGCAGGAACTCAATTCATATATGTCCTTCTTGTTTCATGCCATAGTTACACTTGCACCATCTGTGGGTTTCAATGTGACACTGAGCCGGTTTGACCTCTTTCATGGTCACATCTTTACTTCTTATGACACTAACCGGCTTGGCATTCTGTAAGTCTACTTGACTTTCTAGTGAATGGAGCTGTCTATTTCTCAGTTCAATATATGAACATTAATGAGCACTCAGTCCCTAAAGCAGTAGACTTACGACTAAGTCAGAGTTTTTCTCTGCAATCTTATAAGATATGATACTTTTAGAACAATAGTTGTAGTTCAGTCCGTCCTTTTGTATTCTGTATATGTTTTTGCATGGATCAATGTAGTAGGTCATCCCATAAGTTTATATCTCCATTGACTTGTGTACAATCTTGTTCCTGAAGCAGTCAGATGTTAGAACTGTTAAAGCTGAAAATTGGTCAGGCTGGGAATATAACAGTGATTATGTTTGGTTTTATCTTTTCAGCAGTAAACTAACTTTTCTGTGGTTGATTCATGCAGGTTCCATGCTCGTGAATATCCAGCCTACAACAATAGCACTTTCCCACTCAACTTGGGCTACTGCCAGAAGGGTGGGGCTCCCTCCCTAGGAGAGAGATTACATGAGAAAATATTGTCACAGCATAGGTTCTGAACTCATCTAACATTTAGTTGCCAAAACATAAGGGCTCCACCATGCAAAGTATGTCATGGTGAATCAGAATTTTGACCAACTTTCATGCTGCCAACTAGGTAATGTTTCCTATGAAAAATAGTTCTGAAAAAGTATTGCACCTAAGCAAAAGTTTTGAATGTAACTACACTCAAAACAGAAGACATTGTTGAAGATTTATTTTGATCTCTGGTCTAGAAGCAGGTAACTTGAGAGTTTTAAGAAAGTGTGAAAGGAAATATTGTATGACTTGACTTGGTAATCAGCAGTCCTCTCTTCTCATGTGCAGGCTCTCCAATGCCCTATGATTCAAGCATGGACTTACGTAACATTTTGTGGTTGGCACCTCTTGCTGCCTGTTCTGCCAAAGGCATGTGCTCTGATGATTGGCTTGCCTCAGGTACACTAGTGAAGGACTAGAGCAAGATTTCTACCAAGAACAGTCAGACCATAGACGTTATTTTGTTGTTTGGCACCTTGCAAGAGAAGTGTTGTTGGCACTATAATGAGAAACATCTCTCTTCAGCTTTTTACTTCTCCTTTTTGCAATTGCAGCTCAATCAATTGAAAGCTGTCCTGTTCATGTCACTGAAAATGCAATCCAGGTACTCTTCTGATTCTGGATGCCAGGGAAGGAGGAGTAGTGTATCGTGAGCTTGTTCCTGACTACCTTGATGATGTGCGCACTATCTCTGAAGGTAAGCTTTCTCTCAACTGATAAGCTTTGGTTAGATTTGCAACTTAAGCCTGTGTATGTTGCAGGTTGTGTGGTTCTTCAACTTGTTTTATGTGCAGGTTGTTTGAAGCACTACTTGGTTCTTGCAAAATGACATTGCAATTCCATGCACAGGTAGTAAGCAACATTCTGATGATATTGCTTGATCGTTGTGGCTTTTTTGCTCTTCCCAGATGAATTTGGAAACATTGTTGCAGATGTCAACTATCTCAACATTGCAAACACCCCATTTACAAGTCGCATATTCATATGTTGAAGTCTGATGAATGTGGTGCAAGGTTTTTGTGACATGCAATGTGCAATAATTTCAATAATGGAAGATTACTCCATATAATTTTTTTTCAGGAAGTTGGTTCATTCATCATGCATGAGAATGATGGGTTGCATTTGTCAAGAAGTATGCCATGTTTTTTAACCTGCTGTTGGCATAACCTCCTCTTGTACAATATGGAGCCTCGATTTCAGAGGATTCATTACTATTGGCTCTATTGTGCTGATGCTAGACAGTAGAAACACCTGTCTGGTGTCTACTAGAGTGTGTATCCAGTGCTCCAGCAAAGGCCACCCTCCAGTAAATTTCTAATAGGTTCTCAGAAGCTAATATATTGTTCATTGCATCATGTGCTTCATGATATTCATTGCACAAACTTGTTGTAGTCAAAGGTGAGGATTTACTCATATTTCAACATATTCCATCATAAGATGTCCAAACTTGATGGATATCTGCTTGCTGATTGTGCTTATAGCCCAGCAAGCCAGATATCAATAACATTAGCTCAATGGTAAATGTTGTTGTATGTATATTTACTGAATGTCGGTCAAAAGCACCTTTATTGCTTTCTACTACATTGAAATTCATGGGTGACAATTCAAAGAACTTGCTTGAACAATTGGCAACTTGGAATGTCTTGAAAGTACTTAAAAGATCTGAATTCTTATTTTTGTGACTGAAGGCAGATTGAAAAGAGTGGATCATTAAATACAATTGAAACAGTTGGAAAGAGTTGCATATGGTGGGGGGATTCAGAGAGAACAGAATCTGCTCATCTATATCTAGTGGGAAACAGAAACTCACAGCAGATGTACTTCTTCAGGGGGGCTTGAAGGAACTTCACTGTAGACCCAGTCGATAAAACTTTCTGAATTGGACCTGCCTGTGCTGAATCCTCACATACTAGCTCCGCCTGAGGTACCTGAGATGAAACCCAAAAAAGTTTCAACAGAACAAATTGACCACTATTGAAACATAGATGAAAAAGAAAGGCACCTCTGAAAAAAACTCTACCAAACCAACTAACATGAGTATCCCAGACAACTCAATTCCAATACTTGTTAGTCTGCAGTATCTGCAAATATCAACCCAAGGCATTTTGTTATCCTTTCCTTGCTTTTCTCTCACACACACAAGCCCTCTGAATCACTGTGACTGAGGTTGGCAACACATTGGCAATCTGAAGTGGTGAACTCTGTTCATGCTTAATGTTACAAAAAGAACAGAGTGTTGAGAAAATAAAGGCAGCGGTCTTCCCACATACAAGTAAATCAGTAATGAAAGAAAACCTTAAATCAGAAGCTGATGACAGCTGCAGTGCAAGTTCTGAGCCATCCTCTAAAGGCCAGATTTGAACCCTGTGCTATCCCGGTGTCATAGCATGAGCTGCATCTGCACAGGTGGACCACTTCCAACAGAGATTCGAAATCCTGGCAATTTGCAAGTTGATACACCGGGTATGGCTTGCACAAGCTTGCCATCAGAAGAACTTTGGAAACATTTGTTGTCACACCTGATGATGCTCATGGAATGAAATTTTGTTGCATTCCATAATACAGAGATCTTGCATTCTCCAGGCCTAAATGGCTACCACAAGACCTTTCTTCCAAACAAGAACCAAGCATAGCTGACAAACAAGTGTGTTTCACATCCCATCAACAGAACATGATGCATTTTGAACAGCTCACATTAGGCCATCATGAACAACGAAAGTGTCAATCAGCTTAACAGGAAAAACTGAGGACATTTATAGTCAAATGCACCTCCAAGGAGAGCTAACTGTCCATGAGTCCATTCTGCCAGTACAGGTAGATCAAGCACCCTTCTCTCCAGTATTAGCTCTGCATCTGTAACCTACAGTCATAATTTACAGCTCCTCCAATATCAGTTTCTCTGATGCCTTCACAGCTTAAAACCTGGTCACCAAAAGATCAAGGGAGAGATAATAGAAAGCAAAAATTTGTCAATGTGAAAGAAGCTTAGGCATTACACAGCAAAAAAGTACCGAGATGGACCTCAACAAGCTTGAGGGCCAAATCCCAACCCTCAAACTCCTGTATCAACCTTGCTTTTGACTCTGCACAGTCTTTAGACCGCACTTTAGTGTGACCATCTGTGGATTCATCAGTCAAGCTTAAGGCCCAGTAAAGCTTCCCATGAACACCATTGCAGACAGTCATGGTTTGTCCATTTGCTATTGCCTGCATGCCACCAACCTTTAAGCCCTGCACACACAAACCTCTTGATCTCACTTTCCATGGAAATGCTGACAAGTCTGTTTCAACTGAGTTTGAGAAGGTGTTTTGTTGAGTATAGACTAATTGTTGGAACTCAATCCTGCAGGAAAAGCAAGCAGTGACAGAGATACAAAATAGACTCTTCCTGTAGATAAGTGCAGGTTCAACAGAATGTAGGAATATCAGTGAGACCATGGGAATATGTGCTCAATATCCACCTACCAAAGGCTACATTTGATTCAAATACTTCTGATAAAAGGTCCTACAAAATTGGGGAATTGTGGGAAACCAGGTCACTGCAAAGATGTTCGTCAATCAAAGCACGCCAAATTGTGTGCCCATTGTCACGAGGTAGTGTTGGACCAAAAACCTTGGAGCGAATCACAGAATGGATGCCATCAGCTCCTATGACCAAAGGGGCCTGCTCCCCAGATTAACATAACACGAACTGTCATTCTTTTATTCTAATTATAGCTAACAATAAAGGATAGACTGTGAAACTACATTGCCAAGAATGCATTAACTCAATTCACAAGTAGAACTCAATTCATATGTAGAATAAGTACAGTTGAAAGGGGGGCCTTCATCTGCAATGTGATAACATTTTTACCTTTACACTAGCATGCTCATCATCCCTTATAAACTGTGCAGTTGCACCATCCTCATCCTCCTATGCACCTACCAAGCTCCCTTGGTTAAAAGTGGGTGCAGGCTTTTGAACTTGAAAGTTCAATCAGACTTATACCAGAACCAATTTATGCAAACATCTATAAAGGAAATTGAAGGAGCAATTGAAGAAAACGTTATGTGCCAGACAAGAAACAAACATCAAAAACATATGGAGACAGAATATCATTGTGGGGCATCTGTGAAAACATGGAAAAGATTTACCTGCAAAACATCCAAACACTCATAGCCCATGTGCTTGCAATCATCATCTAGAGCTTTCGAAAGTATATTCAGTAGACATTGCCAAAGACTGTGGATCATTGATTGCCCATACCTCTCCTCCATGTGTTGACTTAGATCCCATGATGTTAGTTGCTCTCCAGTCTTTGGATCAACAACCAGTGGAGGTATGTTCACTATGCCTCCCTCCCGTATCTGCAGCTTTGGAACCAAATCACTTAGCACTCTAGATGATTGCAATGTCAGTCAAGAATTTGCAGATGTCTTAACTGATGAACATTGAATGAGGGGTCATGTGCAGCAACCCGACATCTCTTTGTTTGAAAAACTCTACCTGTGCCCATTATTTCTGGGTCAGCCTTGTTGAGGGCTCGGCAACCATTCGGGGACAACGATATGATTGTGCCCTCTCCCCCTGATACTCTAGTGTTCAGCTCATAGACCTGCCACACCACATGCCTACCTCAGAACTCCCATATGGCTTACCATTCACATAAGCCACATGCAACAGAGATACATGACATTGAGAAGAATTGAATATCTAGAATCAGACGCTCTGTTGAAGTGTGCATTTCAAGGAATTGCTTAAGGTTGCCCATCAGCCAACATCATGCACATGAAACCTCCTAAACCTGACCACCATCCTACAATTTCAGCAAAACCAATTGCTAACAGTTTGTAAGCAAGCAATGCATTTTGTAAAAAGCTAACAGGGTAGGACAAATGCTCACAAATGTCAGTAACTAAGACATAGACGACACCTTGCACATGCTTCTGTTGATGGCATGTGATCCACAACATCATAGAACACACTCCAACCATATAATAGTACAACAAATTCCTCATAACCAATAACACCGATTGAGAACAATTGAGTTTTGTTTCAAATATGGAGTTTTGTTTCAAATACCGAATTCTTTTGGTCATCCACGATTACATTTTGAAGATGATGACAAAGCAAAGTTTTTCGTTTTCTTATCAAATGATCCAAAGTACATGTGACAACAATAATACGGATTGTATCATTGTCCTAGAAAGTAATCATGTTAGTATCCCAATCTTGTGCAGCTTTGGCATCTCAGAACCAAAGTCTTTCTAACAATATAGAATAAATAAGGTCTATGACACTATTGGCCACAATCGGTAGCATAACATAAAATGAAATATTACATATCAATATTTTAAGGTTTCTTTGGCAGAGGATAGGATAGACTTTAACTTAGTTTTGGACATAGAATTGTAAGAAAAACCATTTTCAAAATTGTAATTATCAATTTTTGTAGTATCAAATTTGGTTACAAGTGTAAAAATTTTTAAACCAGAAAATTAGCTTATTAGACTATCTTTGATAAGGATTTTTGGATAGAATTTACTGAAGTCTTAGAGAAATTTTTAGGATTTCACTGATTTTTGGGGTAATCCACTGTTTATGACCCCTTCAAAGGATTTCTATAAGGAAGCTTGTGTAACTTTTTTTTGGGTAACAATCTTTCAATTTTACAGAATTCTTTTATCATTCCTTATTGTTTTTTTTTGTCCAAATGTATGTCTTTGTCCTTCTTTTTTGAAGTTGTATTTTTTTGCAAGTTTGAAGTTTTTGCATGATAGAAACATGTAGTTTATTTGTACTACCAATTTCTCTTTTTTTTTTTACTATTTTTTTATTTAATGTTGCAAAATTGAAATGTTCATTTTATATTCTTATTTCATTTAAATTTTAAAAACTCAAAATTTCATTGGGTGGCCTTAACATTTTTTATCAAATCTACATGTTTGGTGATTGTATCAGCCATTCAAAGGTTGTAAGGTGCAAGATTAGGTTTTGGTAGTCCTAATTTAATCCTTAATTCTTTTGAAATATTGTGGATCTTCCATCAATTAACACATCCTCAACAATGTCTTGTACTAGGATGATTACCATGCGATTATCAACTACTACAACATTAATAACAAGAGGGGTTGATGTAATGGGAATATTTAGTTGAACAGAATTAGGTACTACCATAGAAACTTTAGTTATTGTGACTGGTTTTGGTTTTCTTGATAGAAATTTTTTTTATATCAAGACTATTTGCATTAGTTGCCTAAGCTCAATGTATATTTAATGTTGAAAACATGTTTACCAATATCAGTTGGTATATCCTCCAGAGTTTGAACTATTTTGGAAACATCAATTGTCTGTGGTGCTTCAATTGTTGGTATCATTAGTGGGACATGAATCACATGTAGTCCTACCCAACTATTTCTAAGTGGTGCAATGTCAACTTGTTTTGAATTCATCTTTTTGATGGTATGTTGCATTTGTTATATGGTACTAGCAAATTCATTCCTCAACCATTCTTCTTCCTTCCAATATGTTATTCCTTTAAACTTTAGAGGTTCTTTGTCCTTCAAAACTTTTTGTTATGGTATTAATTTATTTCAAGTTGTTATAATAACAACCATGTTGTTAGCAACATTTTATGTTGATGTATATATTTTTTGTCATAGTGGCCTTTGCTTTGTTTTTAAATTAATGATTGTACTATTATTTTGTATGGACATTCCCAAAACCAATGATCTTGATTACAAAAGCTACAAGGAAATTTGGATTGTTGTTGAGATGGCTTGCTTAGTTGTGACAAAATCACCACAACTATAATCATTGATTCTATAGTATAATATTTCTTGGGTTCCTTGCAATATTCCATTGTATGATCGTTCAATTGCATCTAGTGCAATATCATGGTGGTTTAGTTGTGGCAATAGTGGTCATACCACTATGGGTACTCCTTGCTCAAAGAAAACATTGTATCCTTTAGGTCCATTTTTCATAAATCAAGGAAACTTTTTTATGTTTGATAAGGGTATTTTATTTCATATTAGCAATTGTTAGTCTTAAATGGGGAAATAATCTAGCATGAAAAATAGTGGTAAAATACATATCAATAGCCTTGATTATATGTAATCGGTTTGCTAAATGCAAAACCCATTCATAATATTCTTCCACTTGTCCTTTTCTCCTTTTGCTTCATATCCCTCAATTTCATGTAAATATATTCATGTGTCTACTCCCTTCAATATCATTTACAAAATTCTTGATGTATTTCTATAGAGGTAGATCAAAGATGATCTTTCACAAAGTTCACACCCCATTTAGAAATGGTGTTTTTTAATGTGTTTCAAAACATATGAACAATGTGATAATCTTTCATTTCTTCATTGGTTGTAATGATACATTAGAAGACTTCAATATGAACATCAGGATTTGTATCCTTTTTGTATAATGAATAACATAGTTTTTTTTAATTTTTAGTGTTTAGTTGAATTGGAAGCACATGGTACCAAGGTAGATAATATGGGTTCCACTTGGGTTTTGGCCATCCAAGTATGCCATTTAGATTACTTGTAGGGGCTAATCTTGGTACTAATCCAACTAGATGTTAATTGGGAGGTAGACCACTTGTTAGATCTTTCCTTAAACTTTCATTACCATCTCCATCAAGTCGACACCAAGGCAAAGTTATTGATGTCCTTTAAGTATTATTTTGTATTTGATTCATTTTTTATGGTGTAGTATCCACTGATATGGTCACTTTGTTGGGTAACATTGGTTCCACTACACGAACTAATTTTAATAACTAATATGGTACTTGATATTACAATGGTTGAGTTAATATTGTTGTAGTTATTGCCAAAGTTACTCACGACACATGAACTTGCAACATAATACAAGATGGAGTTTCCCACATAGTTCACAAAATAGGTAGCATAAGCAATGCATCTATTCGATATTCCATTGACATTATGTTTCCAATTAGTGGTAATATAATCAACACAACATTAAGTACAATGTTCCTAAGATAAAATGTGGAAATAACAAGTTGAGATCCAACCTCTTGTTTAGGCATTTAAATTGTATCTTGTTCCACAAAAAATTCTTTGATCAACATTTGTTGAAGTTGCACATCTACACGAAGGCAATTCTTAAACGCGTGTCATGTTTCACTACAATAACAACAATTGTTCAAATTATGATTGATGGTTTTTGTCACAAAATTTGGCCATTGAACACCATCCCAAACCAAACTATATATGTATCCAATTAACTCCTAAACATAGTTAAATGTGTTTTAACCATCATAGGTTTTGCATTCTGAATTGGTAGAAATGGGCTTAAAAACTTTGTTGCATTTGAATAGTCCATAAAACTCATTCATCAACAAAAAAAAATTTAATTTTTTACTTGTCGATATGATGATATTTTCAATTTTTCAAATCTTTGATATTGATGCATGGGTGTCAAAGACTACCAACATAAAGAAATTGAAATCCTTTATGTTTCAACATCAGGTTACACATGATCAAATCTTTAATTCATAACTTTTGTACATCCAAATTAAGCTTCTTCACCCATATGCATTGATCTCCCAAAGTCTTCAGCCATTCCCATAACCACATTGACACAAATAGAAGGTCCAATATCTGATTATATTCTTTTTTTGAAATTATTGGCAACCTTTTTAGACTATTAATTTCATGACTACTTTGGTTCAACACATTATAGTCCTAAAAATTATTGCTTAGAAATTTCATCATCTCCATCTTGTGTCTATGACCTCTAAACATTCATTTCCATTAACAAATTAACAACTTTTAATGTTGTAAATCAATTTTGCAATTGTTCACTATGCATTTTACATGCATTATACGATGTTTGTTTTTTGAATTTTGTATGCTATGAATTTTTATAATGATTATTGGTGACATTTTGCAATAATGAATACTTCAATTTATAACATTTTTTCTGTTATATCATATATTTCATAATTATAACAAACATTTTTTTCATTTAACACTAGTCATATTCCAATCCTTCAAATTGTTCATTAACCACAAAAAAATCAACTAATCATAATCTCACAAATCAATCCAAGATACATACATTTCCTAAATTCAAAATATCTTTGTTACTGAAACGAAAATCTCACACTTTTGAATCCTAAAATGGTCACCAAATGGGAATGGGATATTTTATTATTTTCATTTTTCTTATTATTTTTCACAATATTTTTACATTTTGGTGTAGTTCTACATCACAAACTTACCAAGCTTCATAGGTTTGTACAAATTTTATTTAAAATTCAATTTTCGTAGGTTCATACAAAAATTGCATGAATTCCATGTTATGGTTAATATGAAAAAATATTTGTATGTATTCAAATTTTAAATATTCAAACGGATATTCCTAGGACTTTGCAAAATGCATTCATTAAACACAACAACACAAGATATGCATGATGGTATGGAACATAAACGAAAGTTCATGTTTTATATTGGACTTGTCTCCACTTATGGTTAGAAATCAAAACAACTACAAAACACCTATGGTTAGAATGTCTATAAGAGTTTGTTGCCACATGAGTTCCAAGATCTCACAACTATTAAATCATTTTCAAATATCATTGTCATGCCTATTTTTTCTAGTGGGACATAATATTGTTCATCCTTAGCAATGTTCACAACATGTTATAGATCATAATAGAATTTACAACTCATGACTTTAATAACACATCATAAGAGTTTTGAGGGTGGCTTCCAAGTTCTAGCAATGAACAATGATTGACGAAGGAAATACAATGTAATGTCCTACACATGTAAAAAAGACTTTTCAACATCAAAGACCTATTTATTTCAACCCACTTTCCTTCAAATCATAGCCACTTGGTTTTCATGCCTTCTTTGAGGCTAAAACCTTTGTTCAACAACATGAAGCCTCACTTCAAGAGCAATTAGTGCAAGGAATTGAGTTTGATTTCTTTGTTGAACATAACTATGACCTTTACAATTCTAAACCCAAAGTTACAAGTTGTAGAGATGAGGAAGATGTTTACATCTATCATTCTATGTAGTTATAAATGATGAAAGTAGCCCAATGGATTTAGATCTTGAACCTTCAACAATATTTAAAGGTTTTATTTTCATTTAAAGGACTTTAGTTGGCAAATATAGTGTCTTTTCCAATTATACCAAAAGTTTGAGCATTCCACATGTACACTACCATGAGACTAACATGTTAATATATTTGGATATGTTAAAGAATATTTGAAATTATTATTTTTACATGGCAATATATTTAATTTTGTTAAAATTAATTTTTCCATGCTTGAAAAACATGTCAAAAAATATTCCTCTAATGTGGATGGAATATATTATAAAACATTCCATCTTATTCACACCCCTATGTTCATGCTATTTTGCTCACAAACTAACATTCCTATGTTTATAAGGTCCAAGGTTTATTTTGGCACCAATAAACAAACTTGTAGATGGGGGGAATTGTGCAAATGAATTTTTTTTTTCCATGTTTTGCTTCATGGTCATTCAATGCTAGAAATGAATCTTTTTGTGAATTATTTAGGAATTTCAAGGGTTCCAAACAATCCAAACATGCATTAGTTTAATATAGTTGTTAGATCTTTGTTGCATTCATGTACATGCAAGTTCAAAAGGTCATTGTCAAGGCCATTCAATTTGCCAAAAGCATGTTCATCTGATGAGGTTACAACCATCAATAATGGTTCATGGATATGTATTCATGCTTGTACTTGGGGTGAAAACACACTTCAAAGCAACCAACTTAGGCAAGAAAAATGTATTTTTTTGGGGTAAACTTTGTATTATTTTGGGGGCAACTTTTATTTTCAATCTAATGTTTTGAAAAATACATAAAATAAATTTATAACACAAGGCCTTTAACACAATTTCTTGTTACCTTTCAAAAGAATATATTTTCAAAAAAATTATTATTATTCACACATTTATGTTTGTTTTAATGAAAAACCTTATTTAGATTTTTTTTGTGAAATCACATGAATGGAACTTGTCATGTGGAGTTGAAATGGTACAATTGACACATATTCAATATATATTTTGTGGAATTTGTTTAAATCATAAAACAACTTAAAGTCATTCATACCAACTTTGCCAATTAGGTTGTTTTAATTGAAATAATTGTGAATGAATTTATGTGAAGATCAAAATTTCCCATTTAAGTCTAGGATTTATGTTAGAGAGTTTTACAAGGTGTTGGTGATCACATGGCCAAAGGTCATGGACATGATAACTAACCTTAAAAAATTTGAAACAATTTTTAAATTAATGAATTGATTTATTTTGTCTTTTCATTCCACCAACAATTTTGTGGCATGGATGGATTAGACCTACAATGCATGAATATTTCATAATTTAGCATGATAGGTAGGCCTTCATTAAAAAAAGGATCTACTTTTCGGATTTACTATTGTAACATTGTAAAGGATTTCATTATTATCGATAAAACGTGGCTAATTGAAATAAATGTAGTTGGATTGATGAAATAACATGAGGTTCTGGTCTCATTGCACCATGTATATGAATGTGATTCTTAGTTGCTTCATTTTTTGTCTTGATTTTTAGTAGATCTAGATATGATAATTTCCATTTTTAATCCATCTCAAAAAAAAGTAATTGGTGTATTTTTGTACTACTAATAGGTTTTAATGGTCATTGGTGACATCATAGAAAAGTTCAAAAATGTTTAATAGGATGCAAAAAATAAGACTAAAAGGGATAGACCTAAAGATAGGGACCGAGATTGAATAGCGAGGAATTAAAATAGAGAACCAAACATAGAAATGTAATAAACCAATAGACTTAAAGACAAGGATAGAGATGACAATGAAGGATTAAAACAAAAAGGAACATACACATAAAAGTAATAAACATGCATACTTGAAAACAAGGACATAGATGGGTAATGAAAGATCAAGGCAATAGGAACATGCATAAAAAGATAATAGATAGACAAAATTGAAGATAGGGACAAAGATGGGTAGTGAGGGATTAAGGTAAATAAGAACACACATAGAAAAACAAGAAAATAGACAAACTTGAAGATAGGTACAAAGATGAGTGGTGAAGGCTTAAGGCAAAAAGGAACATACATAAAAAGGCAACAAAAAAACAAACAAGTGAAAATAGGGACACGAATGGAAGTGAAGGATTAAAGTAGAAAGGAACACACATAGACATACTTGAAGATAGGGACAAAAATGGGTAGTGAAGGATTAAAGCAAAAAAGAACATACATAGCAGGTGAACAAACAAATGAACTTGCAATAGATGGATAGATAGGCAACAAAGAGATAGAAAGGTAGAAGTATAGGAAGAAATAAAAAGATGGAAGAATGCAAATGGAAAGACAATGAAAACCAAAAACATAAAGAGGAATTGTGGCAGATACAAAATTGAAATAAAGACATAGAAAGGGAAATGGACATAAATGAATTTGAAATAGAAACACATAGGGATTGAGGTAGAAATAGGATCGAAACAAAAGAACATGGACAATTTTTTTTTAAATTTCAACATTCCAAAAAGGGAAATCAAATTTGAAATCATGTCTAATTTGCATTATAGAATTCATGATTATTTTCAACATCATAGTGGTAGGTTTGAGAGTGGGTTCATGTGGATGTTTGGGTGTGTTTATATGAGGTATGGATGTTTTTTATTATGTTGGGGTGGAAAGTTTCGACACATAAAAAATTTCTTGAATACACATGTGGCGAAGGCACCACATATTAATGTAATCACATGAAGGAGATCTTGAATTTGGGTGCCCCAACCATGCTATCAAAACCAATGTCAATGATATGCAATTTTGTATCACATGGAACTATAATAATAAAAAGTCTATATAATTGACTTTCATCCCACCAATATTTAACATTGTGGAAAGTTTTTTTTTAACCTCACCACACATTAATCAAAATGTTTTGATCAACATCATCACCCCTTGGCCTTTATCCTTATCGTTACAAACCTTGCAAGTAGTTCAAGTTTTAAAACATACCAATTGAACATCACCCACATAAATCATATCCCCATAAATATGGATAACAATTATCATGTTGGGAATTTTTTTATTTTCATTCTTTCAAAACAATTTTGTTTCACCCAAATCATTGTATATGAGAAGCATTAACTAACTAACCCCAACTAGTAGGTGTCCTTGGAATTGACATTGTAAGGTTATTTGAACTGCATTGAGATGTGTCTTATGCATAAGCTCAAGAGCCTATCCATCATGTACAAGCTTATATACATGTATGAGTTCACCATGTTAGACTATTTATTGGGTGTAAATTGAAAATCCTAGGTTATGGCAACAAAAACAACAATATATGGCTCCTTGTTATCATGTGGAGATTGACCATATATAGCTAAATGATATTTCATTTTCAAGTGCATTCCAAGATATAATTTAAGATGACCTATCAAGTATAGATCTAAAACCCATTTCTTGGAGTTAGGTTTTAGGCATGTTTGTATTGAATTCATTGGGGAGGGGATTTTGATTATGTTCACCATTACTATTTTCCTAATCACTAGTGTCCATTTTTCGTTACCCTAACCACCTCCAGCACAATCATATTCATTCATGTTGTTTACATACAACAAAAATACCTAACATTGGCAAAAATAGTTTAAAACCCTAGGCTATTATTAATTATGTTAGGTTATTCCAACCTAATTTTTTTGGCTATTCCACTTTAGGCTATCATAGGATATTCTCAACTATTTTATGCCAATTCATTATAAGTTAATGAAGGCATTTTTTAATTCACATTGAATGAAATCACATTTATAAAGACTATAAGTCAATTTAAATAGTTTTTAAAATTTTAAAATTTATTCATTGCATGTTACTTTAAGTTATTTTTTTAAAAAATAATTTCATTATTTATAAATTATAATTTTCTTAAATAAATTATTGAATAAACTTCAAAAGATTATGTTTTCATTTGTAACACTTTGAAAAAAATGTTGTTAAAATTTGAATTTCTTAAAAAAATTCATGTCAAACATAATAAAATTAATTTTTTTCATATATGTTATTAAAATCTTCATGAAGTGATTCATGGTGGTTAAGACCTTGGTGCATTTCCATGAGGCTTTTGGTTCAAACCTTAACGGATGTGTGCATTAATGTATATAATGTATATACACTGATTCATCATGTACAAATGTAGTATACAAACATGTACATATGGTGGTAGTGAATGATGCGAAAACATTTGTTGACAAAACCCAATACATGTATTATATATATATATATATATATATATATTCACCTAACATGTATATTTGTCATGATATGCTTTGAAAAATATTCAATTTATGACTACACAACTTGAAAAGAAAATAAGTTGTATGATGATGTGGCACTTTAGTCCATGTCATATCACTTTAGACCTCATAACATACATGTTAAATTTTTTAAATTAGAAATTACTTAATGCAACATGTGATTGTCTAAAATGATTAAAAATAATCTCACTAAAAATGTTTTAATCAACTAGTATGTTTTCATTAAAACCATATAAGTTGCATATTACTAAAATTATATTTAATTTCATTAATAACCTAATGAATTTGGGTAAATGAAATACCCATAATTCCTCTTATCTTACTGCTAGAGATGTGAACATCAAATTTCTTTACTACACAAGTGAATATAAATCCACATTGACAAGAGTTTGACAAGACTATGATGCATTCCCTCTAGACATCTTTGGAAATGAATGAAATGACTTACAATAAGATACTTAGATTATTCCATCAAAGGCTTGTAATAATCGAATTATAGTGGTGACTGTTATTACAAGTTGTGCTAGTTAATTATAGACTTCCACCTTTCACAATTGCCAGAATTGTTATAATGTCATTCCTCATAATAACTCCAATAATTAATAGTTTGATTTAAACTCAACTCCAAAAATGTCATATTGTTCAAAAAATATCAAACTCATTACCACCTCATTTATTCCAGAACATCAAAACGTTGTTGAATGTTGATACCATATGTGTTCAAATAATTTTATTTATTTATTGGCCACAACATTATGATAGATTTATTGAATATCAAAACCTAATGGTTGTTGTAGGCAACCGATGTTTGGATAATGTCACTTCTAAGAAGTTCATGTAACAATTTGATTTGTTTATGAGATTTCATCTAGTGGAAAAGACGCATGTTTTTTGAATGGCACTATATAGTGGTCATAAGTCACCTCCACTATAAGGTCCCTTAAACCCCCTAAATTACAAAATTTTATTGTTAATCTAAATAATTTCCTAACAATATAATATGTGTAAAAAAAATTGCTATTGGGAGTTGCAACAAATTTTATCATAATAACTTTTGACCATTAGATTTTATTTTTTTATTCATGTCACATTCTATTCAAAACAAGATCCTACATGTGATGGCATGTGTCAAGTTTTACAAATGAAATCTATATGTCATTTAGATTTAGTTCTTAGGTAGTTATTAAAGTATGTCTTCACAACAATTTTGTTGAAGTGTAATTGTTTAATTTTTTTTGAAAGGTTTGTGTTGTAAGGATGAATTATTGTTTTTTCTCTTGTTTCCTCATCATTTGGACATACTTTAAGATTTTTTTAAGAAAATCTTCAATAATGCAAGTAGTTTGAAGACTCCACATGTACACTACAACATGGCTTATATTTAAAATGTTTGCATCTATTAGGGAATATTTGAATATCTCATTGATGTGGTGATATTTTGGAACATTCTAAAGAATATTCAATCCACATCCTCTAAACATGTCAAAGAATATTCCCTTTGACATTAAATATGGAATATTCTTCCTAGTTCAAGTGCATGCTCACATGCTCACCAAATAACATTCTTGTCATTTTGATTGGTTATGCTAATAGTTAAATGGGGAACTTGATATATTGATTAGTCAAAAGTGCCACCCTAGGCTTGGTAAAAATGACCATTTACTTACATTGGACAATGTTAAAAACATTTTGTCCAAAAAAACTAAATGGTCTTTTTTATGGTTGTCATTTTTGTGTCCTTTTTTACCAAATTTTCCAATCAATTAAATGTTGATTTGTTGTAATGATTATTGTAGGATGCATAATTTGAAAGTTCAAATGAAAAGTGGTGAAATGGGTTAGAATATCTTGCAACAAGCCTATGGATGCATTGGGTTTTAATCTTAATAGCGGTGTGCCCATTAATGATGAGGTGGACTCGGGGATTCAAATGATAGGTGTTCTTAATGATGCATGGCAAGCATGTGGGGTAGCCATGGAAAAATCTTTACAAAAAGGCATAAATGTCAATTGGTAAAATTTATTTAGTTTTTTTAATGAGATGGAACATGGGGCTAAAGGGGCTTGCATTGTGACACAAATGAAGATGTACCAAACCGATAAACAATCCACATTTTTAAAAAGTTGGTGGCATAATCATAGGTTTATTTATATGAAGGTTGTAACTTAGTAGGTTAATAGATATGTTGATGTTATTAAACACTTGTAGAACACATCGAGGCACAAATGGGTTTATGGATGAATTATTTCTTTTGTTACGCAATTTAGTTTTTCCAAAACTTAACAACTTGCTTAAATCATATTATGAAGGAAAGACCTTGATATATCACCTAGTTGGACATTGATATAAACAAATCCATGCATGTGAAAATGAGTGTGTGTGATATTGCCATTGGAACATAATTTAACAAACAATGTTTGGTTTGTGGCAAGTCATGATATGTTTTGGGACATATCAATGTGCCGAAGAAAGTGTTGAAGCATTTCTCAATAATTTTTAGGTTGAAACAAATGTTAACATGTCCTAACATTTCAAAATTAATGTGGTGGTGCCATGACAAAAAAAATTGGGATGGATTTGTTTATCATGTGGTTCATTCAAAAGCTTGGGCTCATATTGATTCGAAATGATCTAAATTTGCACCAAAGAATGAAAGCATGTTAAGCCCCCCAAAATTGTAATCACAAGTATGATATTTTTACAATTAATTCTTTTGGTAATGTATGGACATCACATCTTGGATTTTTTTGTTTGTTTGAAGTATATTTGATAAAATTTTAAATTAATCTAATGAATTATTTCTCAAAATCCAACAAACAATAAAAAAAGCTTGAGCATATGGAATATATTTTTGACAAAATAATACTCATCTCAAAGTTCAAAAACAGTGTATATATATTTCAAAACTAAGGTTGTGAGTGGAATTCTTGGGTGAATTTTTTTTTATGGCATATGATATTGATATATATATCACAAAAATCTAGGACCATTTTAAAATTTAAGTTTTTGGATGAAATTTCGTTCAAAAAATGCATTTTTTTGCATTTTTGATCAATAAATGCATAATGATCTTTTCTTTTAAGGAAAAAAACCACTACCATGTGAAAGAAAAAAGAGATTTTATAGATGGCATTGCATAATTGTTTTGTTTTCTTTTGTAATGTTTAGTAATGTTTCATGAACCACAAACATGTAGCCCTACTTCCATAAACAAACTATAAATTATATATTTTATGTACATTATATGTATCTAATCCTCTTCATTTAACTATAGGATCAAGATTAATTTTTCTTCAAAGTGAACTTTGCATTTAAAAATGTTGTCATGTAAATTTTAAAGTTTTTTTCTTATATTTAGGATAGCCAGAGGATGTCATCAAGTGGTTGTGACCCAATCATCCATTTCATTCAAGTGTTCGTGAGTTCAATGGGAAGTTTGAAAGATGGTTAGCCCAATTGGTCATGACAAAGTGCAAACTATTAGAGCATGCCTTTTCATATGAAACCTATAAGTTGTATGACATAAACAAGGAGGACAACGCATGCATAAAGTTGGGAGTGAAACCAAAAAAATGTTTTATTTCAGTTGCCAAAATGGAAGGTTGGTGATCTAATTGCCTCCTATTGATTGGGTTCACTTTTGAGAAGTCCATGAATTTTCAGTTTTTTTTTACTACCATAAAAATAATTTTAAACAACATATAATTTTGGGTAATCATATATAGTTGTTAATTTTGCAAAATGAAAATTAGTGTTCATCATTTGCACTTTGCCTTAAAATACTTGCCCATTTTCTACAAGAACAAAATGTTCCTAAACATTTTGTTCTTGTAATCTTTGAAAACATTTCTTACATATTTTTATCATAATTGATGGTCCTAACATTTAGTCCCAATGAGGTGATGTTCATATCTAATTTGAGAACCCTCAAATGCCATATTTGTTACTTATTTGACAAAGCAAAGTCCAAGCCTTGTTTGGAAGCTTTGTGAGTATGGTACTATAATCTCAAGCACATAATTACTATACTTACTTTTATTTTGGGTCGGGATTGAAGTTATTGTAACCCCATTACATGATTTAAATGCTTAGCATATTAATACCATATGGAGTTATTTTGGAAGGTTTTTATGTCTTGGTTTGTAAGTCTGATCTAATGTTGGGAAGTTTTTAGGTTTTTAAAGACTCATTAGGTTTGGGTTATAAAGAGTTTATAAGACCTTCCTTGGGTATTTAATTTTTAAAAATAATGTTCAACCAAGTTTAAAGTGTTGGGTTTTACACATTTTAGACATGCTAGTATCCAAAGGTGGCTTCCACATACTTGTTTTCAAACTTGTAATTTTTATTTTTAAATATTGAAAAAATATACAAAATGTGGAAAAGTGAAAAAAAATCCATAATTTTATGTCCATAATTTCATCTTGTTCAAATGAACTTTTAGACTCTTCTAACTCATTTTCAAAATCAATTAACTCCGCCAAATTAAAAGGAGGTCTACAACCATCTTTATGATCAAGTAGCCATTTTTTGTCAACAAAAATCAGATTTCTAAATTATTTTATTATAAATGACATTTTTTTAGGTTTGCAAGTATGCCCACTAAAGAAAAAATCCTTTCAATTTCATTTTGTGATCCTCTAATGCCTAAGATTTGGGGCCAAAAAAAGTAGAAAACATGGCTTCATATTTTCCTCACCATTGAAAAGGATTCTTGATTTCTTTGGGATCCATTTAGTAGCATCTAAAAACCAGCAACTCCCTAGTGACAAGATTTTTCACTTGTTCACTTGTGTTAATAATTTGTTCAAAAATATCCTAATTGGAATCCTCATTAAGACCAATCCCAAATTCATAATTAATCAAATTGATTTGAGCTAGTGAATTTGTAATTTCTTCCATGAATTGTAAACATAGTAATGGCAAACTATAGTGCATAAAAAAACAAACAATGGTTATTAGATTGGTTCAAAACATAAGCATTCACAATAGCAGATCCATAATTATTTGAAAATTGTGCAATGCAAAAAAAGGTGGCATTTTGCCACTAATTTTAACAATATTTTGTTTGATGTAACAAAGGATAATAACATCCTTGAATTATCAATCTTCTCAAACATAATGATTTTTCTTGCAAAATTACAAAAAACATTTAATCATGTTATGTCAACATATGCAACTAGTTTAAGATTTAATAAAACAGAAGGAAAACAATTAGGTTGTAAAAAATAATTAAAAGTTCACCTTCTAGTCTTCATTAAAACATTTAATTTTCTTAAGTGAAATTTAAAATCTAAACAAGCCTTGTTCATGTCTTCCTTGAATCCCCAAAAAACAAAGCTAACTTAACATTCCTACAAATCTAATTAAGCAATTTTGATGGAAACAAATATGAAATTTCTACAAACCTTTTTGTCAATAATAACATATTGATATGCCTTGGAAAAAATGGTCAAAACAAGTACCTTGAAAACTTTCTTCCAAACTTAGGACTTCACATTTCATAATAAATTTTAATGTAGTTGTCATAGTATTCAAGTTTGACCATTTATTTTTGACATATGCAATGGTTTTTCTTCTCAACCCATATTGATCAAGTAATTCTATCAACTTGTTAACTAAAGTTTGATCAATTGTTTTTGTTGCCTCTAATAGAGTAGTTATTGGTTTAGGCCACTATAAATAAAATCCCATAAACTTAATAAGAAAATATACCATGTATCCCTTTAGACATCCATAAATCAAAGCTGTAGTTGCAAAAATACAATCTATTAATTTTGCCAAATATATAATCTTATTTCGTTTTCTTCACCAAATTAGGCAATATTTTTTATAGAATTATTTTTTAGAAGGGAATACAATATAAGGACATAAATGTAAAACAAAATATTTTAACCAAGCCTTTTTAATAAACTACAAAAGCAAGTGATTTCTCACAATCAAAAGACTAAGGTCTTGCAAAAACCTATGTGTTGCACATCATCTTTTTTTTTTTTTTAAATTAAAAGCAAAAAAACTAAATATTATAATGCCCAAAACATTAAGCCTTTTTTTTGTTAATTGTCTTTCAACAAGACCTTTTATTTGATTATTGACATCCTCTTTAAATTTTTTTGGCAATTATGGCATGATCTACATCCACATGGTTTTTCAAACCAATTAGTTCAACATAGGTTTTATAATATGTTATTTTTTAAAAAAATCTTTAGTGCTTGGATTAAGATATCATAACAACGAATGCATCTCATGACTTGAGGACTTCCCCCTTCAACATCTTTCCCATCATCAACACAATAGAATGCCCAACATAATGCATTTCTATTATGTCCTCTCCATATTTTCCTTCGAGAATGTAGTTTTTGAAGATTTATTTACATGTTTTATTCATTTATTTTTTGAAGACTTTCATTTATTTTTTAATGTTCCCACAATTTTCTTTTTGATATTCATTTCATTACCATTTAGTTCCATTTTCAATGGACACTATATTTCATTTTGAATGTGCTCCATTTTCCACTATAAAATTACCCAAAATACCTAAAATTGAGGGAAAAAAATTAAAAATTATATTTTTTGCCAAAATAATGGGTTTAGTTTGTAGTTACCTCAATTATGTTATGAAAATAAAATGAAATCATTTACAAACATTTACAATTATGAAATAGTTACTCACTTTTCTCCCTTCTTTTCGTTATCCAAAAAGGTGTAAGATACAAAAGAATATGAACTAGTACTTTTTGTGAATAAATGTATGTTTGAATAGGTGTGTTTGTTGGCCTTGCACATAATAAACCTAAAAAAAACTCAAATTTGTTTTTTACAAATACCTTGAAACTTGAAATAAAGCATCTTGAAATTGAATGGAACTTTTTTTTAAAAACCCAAAACTTACCTAAAAATTAAAGTTGAAAAAGCCTTTAGCTCTCCCATACCTACACAAAGCAAAAGAGAGGAAGTACAAATTTGAAAAGCAAAACAAAACTAAGAGAGGCACTAGGGAGCAAAAGAGAGAAAACAACAAAACCAAGAGAAGAACAAGGATCAACAAAGAGGTACCTTAAGGTGTTGAGAAGTAACATAACCAAGAGAAGTGTTGATGAGTGATAAAACTAAGAGAGGCACTAACAAGTAAATGAACAACAATAGCAAAATCAAGAGAGGCATCAATGAGCAAAGGAGCAAGAGAAAAAGAAAAAGAACTAGGAGAAATGTCAATGAACAAATGAATGAAAACAACATAACTAGAAGCAAAGGAACAAGATTAATAGAACTAGGAAAGGCACCAACAAACAAAGGAACAAGAACAATAAAACCAAAAAAGGAAAATCAAGAGAAGCATCAATAAGTAAAAGAATAAGAGTAGGAGACAAGGGGAAACATTATCAAGTAAGGAACAAGAACAACATAACCAAAAGAAAAGTTGACAAGGAAAGGAGCAACAAAACTAGGATATGCACCAATGAACATTGAAAGAACAAAAGCAATAGAACTAAAAGTAAACGAGCAAAAATGGGAGAACCAAAAGAAGTGCAAATAAACAAAAGAGCAAAGTGACAAAACCAAGATAGGCAAATTAGGATAGGGTGCCAACAAGCAAATGAATAAGACCGGTAGAACCAAAAGAGGTGCCAACGAACAAAAGAGCAAAACCAAAACCAAAAACCAAAGTTGTAAAAAAAGTTATTATACCCAAAGGAAGAGGAATTTTTTAATTACAATATGAAAGGCATCCACTTTCCAACCATGCCTCCTAAACCCTCTACCTAATTTTAAATCTTGCCTACCACCTGAAGATTATTGAATGTTTTAGAATAAGTATTGGGCATAATTAATTTTTGAACCCTAGTGTTTTTTTTTAAAGGAAAAGGTTTCAAGTGGTTCTCAAACTAATGAGAATTAGTGAATGTGTTTCAAGCATGGTTAGTTCCTATAATTCTATTATGATTTTTAATAACATTTTCAATGGATTTTTGTCCTAATGGGCAATGCCAATCATGG
>Ga0116229_10003328_pt1 | contig 26329 bp, 17 predicted proteins | sample S1TSphgellanicum_3_FD_87313 | JGI IMG/M metagenome (GOLD analysis project Ga0116229, IMG submission 87313) | Host-associated microbial communities from peat moss isolated from Minnesota, USA - S1T2_Fc - Sphagnum magellanicum MG | ecosystem: Host-associated > Plants > Peat moss > Unclassified... | reverse complement strand
TTTTTTTTTTTTTTTTTTTTTTTTTTTTTTTTTTTTTTTTTTTTTTTTAAATTTAAATTTAAATATTAAATAATTAAATTTAAATAATTAAATTAAAAAGGATTTGAAAACTATTGTCGTTTTATTGGATTTATTCATTCTTTACCCAAAAAATTCAGAATTCGAATTAGAATTTTTAAAAATTATATGAGTTATTTGACACACAAGTGTCCAAGCTGCCCAGATAATTATTACAGTAAATAGGCCAACCAACATTCATAGGGTAATAGCCACATCATAGTGTGAGGGAGGGAGAAGTAGCCAGGGTTTATAGATGGGTTGTGAGGGGAACAAGCTTCATAATTCAGTTGTGGTGTTCGTCTACAACTAATGAATCATAATCCATGCACGGTACTTTGACATGTTCGTGATATTTTAAAACATGCATAATAATATCATGGAGACATATTCGAATGAACCCTAAACCCTAATGCTTTGACATGTTCGTGATATTTTTTGGATGGACATATTTGGATGAACCCTAAACCCTGATACTTTTGACATGTTCATGATATTTTTTGGATATTTTTGAAATGTGCATAATATCGCGTACATATATTCATTTGGATGTGATATTATGGAGGTTGGTTGGTAGCTCCAGATACTTGAAGAGGGTTGGAACCATGTTGGGTGGTTCTCGCCTTTCTTGAAGAAAGAATCAGTGGGTAAGGGTCAGGAATATGAACCCTGGCTGGAAAGGTTCTTAAAAATGTGAAGAACTAACTGGTCAAAGAACTTGTTCACCCTGCATTCACCCCATTTTTGTTGTTGATTTTGAGGAAACTTGTGGGTTTTCTGAATATTTTGGAAAACTCAGAACTTGCAAGTATTTTATTTATTTTTTAATTTTTTTTTGAGAATTGGGGTTCTTTGATTTTGATTTTTTTAAATTAAAAAAAACCCCGTATTTGGATGTTATAGTTTAGAACAAAATCAAAGAACCACATAACATGGTTGGAACCAATGTTGGCCGGTTCTTTGTTTTTTTTAATACTTGTCTAGGCAATTTCTTTGATTTTTATGTTTTTACCATCACACTTGACATTTGAAAAATAAATGGATTCATTGGGTATCAATTTGGGTCTCTAAACAAGACCCCCCCTAGTTACCAATTTCTATAAATATTATTTTGGCAATACCCACCTATGATGCATAAGGGGTGATTTTTAGAATAACCAACCCAAGAACCACAAGTAATACCCACCCCTTATGCAAACAGGTCAATTTTTTTAGATATTAAACCTAGAAACCACCTAGTATGATGTCAAGTAGGTTTTAGGGTTTAAAGGAAAAAAATTGTGAGATTTGGTTTTTGGTGACAAAAAAGGTTTAGGATTTAGAATTTGAAGATGGCCAACCTACTTGAAATGCAAGGCTTCACACTTGAATATAGGTAGGGTATTAGTTTTTTCAAGCTAGCTATTGTTATCTTTAAAACATATACAACTTAGTAATTTAAAAAAAAATGGGCCCTTTTTTTTAAAAATATTTTGGAAGGCCTTGGGGTTGGTCACTTTTAGGCTTTAGTTTGCCAATGAAAAAAAAATTGGTTACAAGTTAGTTTTTGGCCTTGAGTCAAAATTTTGTGACACCTATTTTAATACACAAAGTTTGTAAGAATTCATGTGGTCCTTCATAGGGATGAACATAAAAAGCATTATGTGTTTTTTTGTTGCATTCTTTTATTTTCTAGATTCATGGTCACCTATTTGGTCACTAATGTCTTCAATTGTTTGGGTGAATTTGAATGGAGGGATTTAAAGCTTGGTAAAGAATTTCATGTACATCTATATTTTCTGGAATTTTGATTTCATTTTGCGATATTTTCATGTGTTGATGAAAATACAATGAATTTTAATTTTGTGATTGAAATCCAAAATTATGTTGAAACTTGTTAAATCTTTGTGATACTATTATTTTGAGAGGCCATTCATTTCAAGCTACATTAAACTTAAATATGCACAAGTTTTAGAATTCATATGAGATTTAATGTGTCCACCTACCTAAGTCACACATATCATCAAACCCTTTCTCCATAAACAATTGTTTTTGTTCAGAAGAAAAATTGATATGATACATTTAAACCAATTCAAGGTATTGAACAAGTTCAAGTTCTAGGTTAGGTTTTGGGTATCTAAACCAAAGGCACAAAATTTTGTTAAAATTGGACTTGAATTTAAACTATGAAATCACCTCTTTTTGAAGTTGAAATTTGGATTGGATAAGGTTGTTGTCCCTTTTAAAATAGGTCCAACTTTTTTAATCAACATACAAGGTTTTAAAAATATGTAGCAACCAAGCCTTAATTTCGGAATTATGACAATTCAACTTCAGGAAAAGAACCCCAAAGAGGAAAAGCAAATAACCCCCCTTTACAAAGAGAAAAGCAAAAGGAAAGCAAATTAGTTACAAATCTTACAAAGGGAACACGGTTTGACACCAAAGTCATTTAAACTACTTTGAAAAGAGGTCATCTAAGAAAAACTAAAGGCAAGTAAAACAAAACATCAAGCAATTCGAAGAACTATGAGTTTAAAATATTCAAGGGTTTTCAACAAAGTGCACAAATTGTTTATCAAAGTTCAACAAGAGCAAAGTGACTTAAAATGAACTAAAATGGGATAGGAAAGAACATCATTGAATCACAATGTCAAGGAAGTAATGTTGAGGGAAAAGAAAAATCCATTAATGTGAGGCAAGTTATGAGCAAAAAACAAATGATGATACCATTTCAAGGTGAAAGAAATCTCAATCTTGGTATGCTTGAATGGATCTCATGTAAGCCAATGCTTGTAGTTGGTGGCCAATGTTGCCATTTTAACTTCCATAGTTGTGATCCAAACAATTTTTATATGTTTTTGCATCGAGTATTTACCTCCAAAATGCAATAAAAATCTCTTCATTCAAATGAAAAAAAATCATGCTTCAAACAATGTTTGGCAATTACCCTTGATATGACCCATTGAGTCCCACGCAGGAGCTACACCCCATAACATGAACGAAGTCCCCTAAAATAAATTGTTGCCATCGAATGTCCATGTATTTGATTGCCTCCCCTTAAAGTCTTTGAACTCTTGTGAATGTAGCTCAAGCAAGATTTGCCTTAAAATAATTTCAAAGGCAATGTTGAAACATCTTCACTTGAATTGTGTGACATACTTTGCAGTTTGCATGAAAACCCGTCTAAGCAAACCACAACCCAACTGAAAGACCTTTGTTCAAGGTCAACTAACACAACATTACAATTTTCTTGGGCCTAGACCAATGCCAAAGATGCCATTACAAATTATCACATTATTTTTTTATCAAATCCCATGTTGGATAAATATTTTAAAATGCCTAAAGTTCTTAAAGGACAACTTTAATTCCAACAATAACCCATCTTTGAAAAATAACCAAAAAAGAAGGCTTCGCCCAAATTGTGACCCAAGGAAATGCTTTGATGAAGTTAACTTGAAATAACCAAATTCCACACCTTTGTAATTTGAACCATTTGAGTTTGGTAGTTCCAAAGGACTCCTTGATTTCATTTGTGTGAAAATTTTAACATGCTTCAAATTGACCAAGGGAATACTCAATGAATTTAGACTAAGTAATAAAGAGAGTTTACCAAAGTTAAATTGTCTTTGAAATTTAGTAACAAATGCAAAAACTTCTTGAATTTTTGACATTCAATATACCTAGTTGAATATTGACCCATGTACAAGATTATTTGCTCAACTCACCTAATCATTTAGGCATAATTTATAAGTTGGGAGCCATGTCCCCCGAATCCCATGGGATGTTGTAGAACACTTATAATTCGAAAATTGCAATTACAATGCTTTTAATTCCTAGGCTACAAAAGTTTTTTCCAAGTGAGATGTTCCACATCAAGGGTTCATAGCCACCTTGGCCTCGATGTTTTGAATTTTGCTAGATTTAGCAACACACTCATTCCAAATCATCTACCTCTTTTGAAACAAATTGCTTCTTTCACCAACCAAAGGTTTTACAAATGGAAAAGCCTTTGCAACACAACCAATGTGTTTACATTTCCCACATTGGTTTAATAAGCCATATTACAAAATTCATTAGAAGACTATCACATCAATTGGATCATTAATGTCCACCAAAGGAATGTAGATGTTACATGGAAGTCAAATGATATTCACAACCTTGAATGAGATGAGAGGCTTAATTGGTTGCTTGATAACCAAATTTGAAGCTTCAATATCAAGCACATGGCCGATCTTTCCTATAAGCACCTTGAAATACGTAGTTATGTTGCAAAGTTGAAAATTGATATTTGAAAATTGTGCATTGACTATGTGAAAACATAAATTCTTTTGCCTTCTTTGCGATGTTGAAATGTGGCTACCATCTTGAAAAACAAAATGAAAGTCCATTCCATTTCACAATCAAAAACTTTCCTTGTTTCTATAACATCATCCTTGTTTGAAAAAAATGATTCAAAAAAGTCATGCATTAGAAGCTAAATACTAACAAAAGAAGTAGGCAAATGATGACAACTTCAAAAGATGACAACTAATGCACCTTCCAATGATCATTCAATGGGCCTAAATTCCTTCATTTTCACAAATCATTAGGATGAAAGAAAATTCAAAATACATTGTGTTGTATTTCCTAAACAGAATCAATCAACAAAGAACCTTGAATGTTTTCTTAACAAGAAACAAACCTTGATTTGTTACCTAATACCTTTTTATTCCTTAATAACCAAGGCATTAAAGAATTTTTTTGTCCCAATCATAGAATCATCCTTTATTGACCTTTGTGATTCTTTTGACAAAGATGACATTTCGCTTCTTGATGTTGTCCTTATTTTTGTGAATTGATGAGCTAAAAAACAACAACTATGTGGAAGTGACTTCTATTTCTAGCATTATTGAATCACTAAAGGCCATGTCTCTAACCTTGCATGCATATTTTAAATTGAATTCCCTTGATTATGGGGCCATCAAAATTGAGTTTGTGAATTGCATTCGCACTAAATTCAATGGTGACATATTCTTTGAGCTTCTTTATGTTCACCATCCATTGAGACATTCTGGATAATTGTAAGGTATGGACAAGAAATATGATGGTCATGTTTGGTGCAAGTTGTAGATGAGCAACATTTATAATTCATTTGGTTTGGGCTTTAGAACAATAAAATGCTTTGGTCATTTATGTTGTTAGAATGATTCTTGTCCTTTGTTTCAACATTCTTCTACTTACAATGAAATTATTTGGAGTGGCAATTATTCCTAGCTTCCAAAAATTGGGCATTGTTTTGTGAAATCTTTGATTTGTACCACTAATTGTAAGTTTTGCAATTCCTCACCCACATGTCTACAAATTTACAGTTGCCAAATGTATTATGTTGTTCACAAGTTTCCAAATCTTTCAAGAATAGTGATCCACTTGGGCATCCACGCACATCCAATTGCAAAAGGCAAGTGTAGAAAGTCTTTCAAGGAAATGAAAAACATGGTTGTAAATGAGGTATATTACACTCCAATTATTACAACTTTGGCTATTGTTTTATTAGTGAGTAAGACATTTTTTTCTCGTCACTCGTTTAATGAAGACGGGGAAGGTTCTATGGAGCTTTTAAAGGGTAAAAAACTAAATCAAACTTTGTTAAAGTTTGTTCCTTTATGCTCCTTTAACATATGTAACTTGATTATTTCATTAAAAAATTGTCTTGGGAACTCAGGCTCCATTGGTTGTATTCTAAAATTGAAGGCACTATATGGTTATGATTATATTCAAGACAATTGTTTTCCTGGTCAAAGGGTTGGGGAAATTTTATTTTTGTTCAAGACGTCCATTGATGGTGCTAGTTCTGAATTTGAATTGATCTAGCAAAGGCTACAAAATGTGTGGATGATGTTTGATCATGTAAAACATGTTCAAAGATGGACGACCATGGCCTATCATGTTAATGATCCAATTTATTATAAAGTCATGATGAGTGTGGTCTGTGACATGCAATTTGAAGACACAAAAATTTCATGCATGCTATGGAAGAAACTCAATGTAGTTGTTAATAAGAAAGGGATGGGTACGCTTGTGTTCAAAAGGTTCATGGTAGACACTATGCAAGTAAATTGGAATGTTGTTCAAATTATTTATGGGATTGGAAATCCTACGGTCAAAATGGTTGACAAAAAATGGACGTGTTTATTCCTTTGGATTCAATCTCTTAACAAACACATAAAACAATTGATTGCACTATCATTCCATGATTAGCACAAAACCTTTTGTAATGAATACAAAAAAACCATGTCCTTGGGAGAAGTTGACATTCGATATGCTACCATTTGGTCTTGGTGGTTCTCGTTGGGAATTGTTAGCAAGGGCACCATTCATGAATTCAACAATTGGTTTAGCTTTTGGCATTTTTGTGTGTTATAATGGGGAAGGTTCATGTTGGATGTAAATTCTTTTAGAGTACCACATTCAACTATTAATTTCCATTTGTCTTTCTTGAATTCTAACTTCGTTATTTTGATGTCCATGTAGAAATTATCTTTGGAGGAGGAAGTTGATATGTTGACTTGTAATTTATCCAAAACAATCCATAACATTTGGTTCCAATAATTTAAGAAGAGGGGTATTTGCCTCCTTGTTGCAACATCCGATGATTTTGTGTGAACATTTAGGTTATCATCATTGTATTATTTTTTTTACAAGGTGGTGCATTTGGGATTGGTCTAGACAAAAATGAATTGTGATTACATAAGGCAAATAAGTTTGGGGATTTAATGCAAATTGATATTGTACTTGCATAGTACACTTCAAGCTCTAGTCTTTTTGGTTAAAATACTACACTTGGAAGGTGAAAAAGTCTTTGGATCAACCAAACACAAAGCAAACCTTCCACCTAAGTTAAAAGCAAATTCACATCGACATGATTGAATGAACTTTTCTCATTTGAAAGTGGTCAATACATCTGCTCCAATCAACTAGTCATTAATTGTGCTTATGGGGGAGACTAACAACCCTATGCCTATTGTCACACACAATGGTGTGGAGGTCCTTGAGTGTTTTTCTAATGAGGGCATTTGGTGAATTGAACAATGTCCCCCCAAGTCTAACACTCATTATTCAACATTGCAAAAAAACAATAAACACTACTGTAAAGCCAAAATCATTTCAAAACAAATAGATCATGGTATTCCTATTTTGTGTTATGTTGGTGACTAGTTTGTAGCCAAAGGCACATCAATTGAGTTACATAAGTTTTGGTTTTGTCATGATGACCTTAATTATTGTGTGGGAGGGACAAACATGAAATATGCACTTGATAGGCCAACCTTGCTTTCATTATGGCATGTGCAAGCAGGGACATATCTCACTCAAATTGATGTGGTAGGCATTAGAAAAAATTGGTTTTTTGCTTTCCAAGAAGCCAAGATGTCCCTTCGTTAATAAGGTTGGGGATGATAGATTTGCACCCCTAAACCAACTTTTGACATGTGCCTTTCAAAATATGTTTGGCGATGTTGCTTTTGCCCATGTCTACAAGCCATTGGATCTAGATATTTGGCCCAAATCAAGGAATGGGAAGAAGATATGTCCTCCTGGCACGTTCAAACTATCCATTATCTAAGAAAACAAATGAGAGGTGGGAAGATCTCTTGAAGTCACATTATGAACTCCCATAACCTTTCCTCCTCTAGGATATGGATGGATTTACTGCCTCCTCTCAAGACCACTAGAAAATCGTAAACAATATGAGACAATGATTAATGATTACCCAACTTGCAGTTGTAGGGATTTTTTTTCCATGATGTCTATGTCCCTTGACAAGCGATGACCGTGGGTGCAATGTAAACACATGTATTACATTTTGCAATATGTCATGTTTTGTGGGATTAGATATTCATTCATCCATTATCCATCCTAGAATTAGAATGAGTTTCATAGATTATTAGGTCATGCCAAAGTCCTAGAGTTGAAATAGGTTCCAATGTCATTTGAGAAGGGGTTAAATAGGACCATTATGGGTTCTATTGTGTTAGAATGCATTATACTATAAAAATAGAAATAATTTTCAGCAAATTTTGTGGATTGCACTATTCACTGATTTCTCAAGCATTTTCCCATTCAATCATTATGTGGACTTCCTACACTTGACTTACTATGTGATTTAACTTAATTTATACAAGTTATTGTTTCACCTTCTTATATTGTAAGTTTTTTCTTGGAATTTCACCTTTGACACCTTTTTTCATAGATGAATTTTGATGTGAAAATTGTGCGACTCCAATAATTTCCATCCATCATAACCTTCACATTCATCATTCTTATGTGGCATGGGGATATGTTAAGAATATTTTGTATTTTAAATAAGTTCGTTTTTGTTTAGAGGCTCATGATCACATGTTCATTTCATAATGTTGTTAGCGTGCAAGAAGTGTCATCAACCTAATTTTCCAATTTGATGAAATATTTTTGACACATTCTATGAACAAGAAGTTTGGTGAGGCAAAATTAGAATGCATGATTTCCAATCTTAACAATGATTTTCAATTCACCATTGCCAAATCTACCAAAGACAAACAATTTTTTTTTATCCAAGATCAAAAAAACCTTTCACAACTCTTCTTAGAAGTGCAAATGCTTCACTTGAAGGTTGTAAATCATTTCACAAATCATTTGTTAGACTTGGGTGTGACAATTCAACTTTAAACAAAGCTTATGAGATAAATTGTGGTGTTGTGGGCATGTTGCATCACTAAACAAAATCATGAAGGAGGCCATGTCACCACCTTTTGGTTTAATCCCAACATAGAATTGGACATATTCTATGATTATTTTTCAATGAACTACCATTAGTTCAATGCAATAACATCTAGATAATTATTAATTCATAGTTCCACCTTGAGTGAATTGACTAACAATTCATTGGCTTCCCTTCTTGCAAAAAAACAAAAAAAGAAACCTCTAAAAAAATTTAGAATTGGTCTTTTCACTGTTAGTTCTTTTATGTCATTGGCTATTAAGATTTTTTTTTCCTAATTATGTTTGTTCCCAATTTCCTTTTCCACTAACACCCCCCTCCATCAGTGTGGATACCATATAGTCCAATTATCAATTTTGATTTGGGTGCAATGTAAATGGAATTGAACACAATCTTAAATTGGACTAGGTTCCAATTGTTTTGGAAAGTCTTTCAAACCAAAGTATTTACAAACACCAAAAAATATTTTCAAAATCGTATTGGGGGTTCTATCAACTATTTTAAAATTAAAAACTAAAATCAAAGGTTTGTTTCAAAATAAAAAATTAGACAACACTACTAAACTTATATATGATTTTGTGCCAACAAAATTTCACAAAGGAGTTCTTTTACAACTTTCGTTGATGACAATTAATGCGACTTGTGCCATTGAACGTATCTTGTCATATCAAATCTAATGACTAGAATCATATCCATGATTTATATCAAGGGCAAATGGTACACCTTTTTACAATTAAGTCTACAATCCAATTTTCATTAAATTAATTAATAAATTAAAAATTTACTATATTTCCATGAAAAAAATAATTCAAAACTCAATATCTATTACATCTGAAGTCTAAAAATTACAAAAATGTCTTTGTGCACCTCTACTTTTGGAAGGCTTTCCATGGAAGATAACATTTGAACTTCATTATAATTTTGAATTTTGAATTTATTGAGTTTCAAATTACAACTTTATTCAAAATTCAATAACTTTTGCATAATAGGTTTAAACATTATGAAACCACCTTAGTGACCCCTATCCATTAAAGGCTTTCAATCAACACCAAGAATATTGCAAGAGGCTATGTGGTTTGAGGATCTGAACATGACAAAATAAACAAACCACCCTCTTCAATAGATGAAGATATATCATTTATCGTTTTAAGAAACATTTGGAATTCTTTGAGTACATTTAAATAAAGGGTTACAGGTAGGTTCATAGCCCCCCAACTATGGTTCAAAGTCCAAACAAAAAGGCTAAACTATAGTGCATCCATCTCTCAATGTGTAAATTGCAAGGGAAAGGCATGTCAAGAGGGTGTTATGTTGTTTGAAGGCATAACTATGCGGTTGGTAGCATGAAATCCCATGCCCCATAACACAAAAAAAAACCCCATGTGACATGTCCCTTCCTCAATATAAAAAAATGAAATGATTGAATCTCTCACATTTGAGGTACCTTATAGTTTGCAAGCTGACTTGGAGATGAGGAGGAAGACTCTACTTTGAAATTCCTTGAATAGTAATTGCAAATACAATTCTTTTAAAAAAAAGGTAATACTTTTAAGTAAACACAAACCAACATCCAACCCTTTTTCCATTAGTGTTTCTTAATACCTTATAGTTTGTAAGTTGACTTGGAGATTAAGAACAAGACTTTATTGTGAAATGCCTTGAAAAGTACTTGCAAATGCAATAGAAAATTTAGGTAATATTGATAATTAAACACAAACCAACATTCAACCCTTTTCCATTGCAACTTCTTGATACCTTATAGTTTGTAAGCTGACTTGGAGACTAGGAAGAAGACTTTACTTTGAAATGCCTTGAGAAGTACTTGCAAATACAATAGAAAAATTAAATAATATTTTAAAGTAAACACAAACCAACATCCAACCCTTCTCCATCACAACTTCCTGATACTTTATAGTTTGTAAGCTGACTTGGTGGAGACCAAGAGGAAGACTTTACTTTGAAATGCCTTGAAAAGTACTTGCACATACAATAGAAAATTTAAGTAATATTTTAAAGTAAACACAAACCAACATCCACTTATTGTCTATCACAACTTCTTCACACCTTATATTTTGTAAGCTGACTTGGAGACCGTGAGGAAGACTCTACTTTGAAATGCTATCAAAAGTACTTACAATAAAAAAATTAGGTAAGAGCATCTCCACGGGTGCTCAGCACGTGACTCCAGACAGTAAAATTTATTGTGAAAAAGTCAAAATTTGCCGGTTTAGCTCAGGAAATTGGTTTTTTTGCACCAAATTCGTGCACCTTGCCGTGGCTGGTAAAAGGCACAACACAGTTTTGCACCTCCAAAGAAGAGTGTAATAAATTGGACCTGACTGCAGCTCAGTATTTCTGATTGGTCCGTCATAATGATTGGTCTAGGTGGTTTGCTATTGGTAGTTCCCACGTATATGCAGTTCCAGTTACAATTTATTGGTGGGGTTGCCAAAATAAAAAGCTCAACTTAGACATTTAATTTTATTATCCAGAGTAACATACAGAGCACCACCTCTGGAGATGTTGTAATACTTTTAAGTAAACTCAAACCAACATCCAAGCCTTCTCCTTCACAACTTCTTGATACTTTGTAGATTGTAAGTTGACTTGGAGTCTAGGAGGAAGACTCTGCTTTGAAATGCCTTGAAAAGTATTTGGAAAATACAGTGAAAAATTTAGATAATATTTTTGAAAGAACCACAAACCGACCTCCAACCCTTCTCCAGCACAACTTCTTGTGAAGCTTAGGATCATGTGACCCAGTAGACTCAGGGGCACCATCCACTAGAAACCCATTATGACTCAGTTGTGGATGAATGAAAATTGAGTTCCCAAGGTTCCACTGTGGTAACCTATCTTGTAAATCTTTCTAATTCCCTCCTGCATCCCTAGGTAAGTAAGTAACTACCAAGTGTTGGGCAGTCACTAGAAACATGAACAGACCCTGGTGGTTACCAGGGTGGTTTTTAGGCTTCATAACCATGGTTCTCAAAAAATCAAAGACCCAATCCTAGTGTATAACTACGGTTCTCAAATTTTTTGGGAAAAAATCAAATGAATGGCCATAAAGCTGCTAGTTCATTGCCAGTTTGTTCATGACAACCACCAATTCTTTAATGTTTTTGAAGATATCCATGACCAGCAATGCCTTGATTCTGAGATTTTTTCAAAGAATTGAAACCAGCCATTTACTGATTTTGAAATAATTAAAATTTTATTTAATTATTTAATTTCAATTAAATATTAATTAAACCAACAGTTCTTTATAAAATTTTAAATAACTGGCATTATACTGGTAAACTACCTACATAAGTGGTGAGTATGATAGGTAAGTTGGTAGGGAACATAATTAAGTGGGTACTATGTAAGTAGGTAGGGGGGGGGTGAGACAATGGGTGATAACTAGGTAGGTATATATACCTATCTATGCATGTGAATTGTTAGTACATGGCTAACCACTGTGGTTGGCAATGAGAAAGGAGTATAATGAAAAAACTATTTTCTGTCCATACACCATCCATCCTGTATGGTGTCCCTCCCCCCCCAATTCAGCACATGAGTTCCTCTGGACCAACAATTTATATTGTCTGGATGGAGATGTGCTTGCTTGCAATTGAAAACTGCAATGAATGAATGAATGCATGAATGAATGAATGAATGATTAACTGACTTACAAATAGGTCTACTAAACACTCTTTAGCAATAGCACTACTACTAGGCAAACCTTACTTCCAAGTTCTGCCCCAAGCTCATTAGATAGTACTCAGGGCTCAAATTCCAATGCTTTTTTTTGCAGGGTCAATTGGGTTCCATCCAATTTCCAAGCATGGATAGAGAGTCTAGACCATTTGAGAGAGCAAATTTGCCAGTAACTGTTTTAGATTCAATCAAAAAAAACCTTGGGATGTGAGAGTTCTTCAAAGTTAAGGAAATCTGTCAATAACCATTTTGGATTCACTCATAACCTTGGGATATGAGTTCTTGTACCCTGCCCAATACTTGCTGACCGAGTGAGGGTCTCTTCTCTTTTAGTTACCTTGCTTGTTGTGGTAGAGTGGGATGTCTGCAATGTAATGGAATGTGACCTAAAATCATGTCATGTTTCTTTTGGGTGGTGCATGAACAGGCACTTATTCATTGGAGAGCTGCAACCAAGTTGTAAATTTGAAGCTTTCAATGGCCTTCAATGAAATTAGGCTTTTGTCAAGGGCAAAACATTACGCGGGCCCTTCACATCTGAAAGACTGTTTCAAAATATTGCTTGCTCTTCATGTTGAAAGATTGTGCATGAAAATGCTCTTATCTTTATCAATTTATCGACTGCTCAAAAGTTTACCCTTCACATAGACAAAGAAGTATGACCTTTGTAGCGGAGTTTAATACTAGTGTTCTTTTGTTGGCGAATTTTTGCAACCTGGCTAGAAAAAAATAAAAATTGAGGGGCAAATGATACAAATGATTAGAAATGACAAAATTGGTTGGAAAAAAATGGGTTCAAGTCACCACAAATATGAGGAGAAAAATCTGAAGTTGTCATATTTAGACAATAGGCTCCAACGTGTGACCAAAATATAAGAGCAATCCTAAAGGTTGTTTTATTCTACTTGCCTTTAGGACATGTAGCCAAATTTGGCTAAGTCCTCTCGTGGATGATTGCCAACCCACCTTCACAAATTTGAAAAAAAATCATTGTTTGGAATTATAGTAAAACCTCATGAAAAATCAAATAGTTTCTAAGCCTTTTTTTTAAAAAAGTGAGAAACTGAATATAAGTGAACATATTTTCCAAATGTTACAAAAATTGCTTATCAACAATTACACCAAGGATCCTACCATGGCCTAATCCTCCCCGCACTAATCCAAGGTGAGGATGGTATAGATTTTGCAGTGCAGAGGAGTGCGGCTTTATTTCAATTAATAATCATAATGTTTAAGCAATAAAACTATGTGGATTTTTTTTTCCCTACAGGTGCCCTTCACATTGAAAGTTTGAATAAGAAGTTGCCTTTCACATGTGAAGGGTCCTACATTTTTGGGACCTTCCTTGGAAAGCCAAAATGACATTGAAGGGCATTTGAAGGCTTTAAATTCAAGGCCAGATCAGGAGATATTCTTTGAGACTGGATACACATTTGTCTAAAGTTTCAACATCATTTCTTGTTATGGGCCAATCAAATAAACCCATCAATTATTTTTTAAAGGGAATTTGGTGGCGCCTTCCTTAACTAACATAAATCACTCTAATTAAATACCCCATACCAACAAACCTCAACCCAACTCCATCCAAAATAAATAAAAACAAGAAATGGATGATAACTGATCTGATGGAACCAAGTTCATGATTTGGTGTTTGGCAATTTTGTTTGGAAAATTTAAGGTATTGGTCCATAGACTCTCTTGAAAGCTCTTAAACCACCAAAGGGTCTCTAGTAGTGTGCCTTGTCAATTTGCAATGGGTCCCCACCCTTTTCATTTACCTTTTCCCAATATGGTTGTAACAACACAAAGCCCTTGTGGCTACTCAACATCATCAAGTTTCACAACATAGGTAACCTATGACATGCATTCCGTTGTCAATTTTTCATTATTAAAAAAAATTAGAAAAAAAACACTGGTTATGGCATTATCAAAAAATTATCAAAATTGGTCAAATTTACACTCGAAAAAAATCCCAATTTCCTTGTCAAAAACTGGCAAAATTTTGCTAGGAAACAAGACATCGGCCATAAAAAAAAAGCACCGGTTATGCATGTTGTGACATGGCATGGAGATGGGCATCCATGTAATGTCTTACCATGGACATGCATTTCAACCTTGAGTTAAGTTACTTTGTATCTCATCTCCTATTTTGTTACTTCTATTAATTAGATCATGGTGCCTTTCAAGTTCCTTTTTTCTTATAAAAACAGGTTTATAGTATTACCGTACTGCCAAATAATTAATTAAATTTTAAATCTTTAACTTTGGCACTTGGTTTTTTAAATCTGAGATTTTTGGCCGATAATAATTATAAATAATAATAAATTAATTCCATTTAAATTTGTGTGATATTCTAGTGTGTGTAGAATGTATTATAGTCTTCAGTTCTTGAACTTTAAGGTCTGTTGTGGTTCACACTTGACAGATGAAATGTTTGAATTTATAAAAATTTCAGCAAATAATAATAGCAAATAATTTTTCAAAAATTTGGCAAAACAAAGAATAATTTAATTTATGTCGAAATCGTTCAGGTACTACACTAGTGTCGTGTTAGGTAATATACGGAGGGTCTAGAAATAGGCTTGTGTGTAGGTAGGTGTGAAGAAAAAAATTGTTATGGACAATGAAATTGCTGGAGTTGGTGGTTTGAATTTTTTTTTTCCTTAGTTATCTTGAGTTTTCATAGTTAAATGTGTAATAAGGTTTGGTAGATTAATGAAAATTTGAGAAGATCAATTGAAATGATAGAAAGGGATCATTATTTTCAATATTTAGTAGAATAGGGTTGTGTGTAGATCTGATTTTATTTATTTATTTATTTTTCATGCCAATTGAATTGTTCAATTTGTTTGAATTTTTTTTCTTAAATTATCATGAGTAAACTAACAATTCAATGTGTAATGGTAGCTATTCACATACAAGATTTTTCCACATTATTTGTGCATTTAAAATTATTTTAATAGCACTGAACCATTTTGATTGGCCCATCAATTCCCAAAAAAAAAAAGAAACTTCGGAACTCCCAAAATAGAAGTTTCTATATGAAGATGTAATGCCTCTCCTTTGGCAAACCACGTGGAATAAAAAAGTGTGATGCTATTGAGAACACATTAAGAACTTGGGGAACATGTGGGAACACATAGGAACACAAATTTAAAAAAAAAAAATACTCACACAATGTCGCCCCCACCTCCCCCACCAAAAGGAAAAAAGATGAGCCTTCTTGAGTGCATTTTCAACAATCTCATTGGTTGCATTGCAAATTCTATTCTTAGAATTGGTTCTCATCATTTTTGGCTCGAACTAGTACCCTTTCCTAAGATTGTGGGTACCTATTGCTACTATTGTTTTCATATGTTTTGTTTTCATCCAACTCCATCAAGTTTGGCTACATTGTTGTATTTGTTATGGCATTGGGATGATACAATCTTGTGGGTATGCGGGATGGGGGTATGCACAAATGGAGCTTTGTCTAACACAAAAGTAGAGCAAACAAAATAAATTACCCTTGCACAACACACACACACACCATAAAGAAAGAGGTCAAGCTTCCATGTCTCGACTTAAGATTTCCCACATGCTTACAACATGGTCTTTTATCACACAAGCTTAAAGACCTTGTCATAGGGGGAACCATTCACCACCGAGTCATATCTATAGGTAAACAATAACCTTATGAATATTTTTACAACTAAAATAATGTTGGATGTCTTGCATCATAAATTTTAGTATACATATATATATATATGACCATGAGAAAAATGAGGGTGAAGAAGGAGCCCGATGCTTCACTCATAACCCCTTAAATACTTGAAGAAAAAGTTGATGATGCATCCATTAATTTTTATGCATGTTTAATAAATGTTTCTCGTTCATTAACTTGAAGCCTATAGGATTTTATCACATAGTGGTTTTTTATAAAAAAAAATCATGCCTTTCATGAATGAGTTTTTTGGCCATCATACCCCCTTAAAATCTAATGATTTTGTTGGATATGGGGTCAAATTAATTGACTTTCTTCATGCTTAATGTTTTTAAAACCCAAGATACCGAAATAAAAACATATTTCCCACCTAATCCATATATAATAAGTCCAAATAGGTCCCTAGTCAACAATCCCCACCCATATGGCCCATATGGTAACCTTCATATTTCTCATTGTCCACACATTACCAAATATTACTATAGGGTTGTAACTATTAATATTTGTAAATTCTACATGTATTTATCAATTTTTGGTGTGAAGTTCCCTCACTTTTGTTGGAATGAACGAATTGGAAGAAATAGTCTACAAGGAAAACTAAAGCAAGAAATGATGGCAAGCTCATTTTGCTACCATGGACACATTGTATAAAGAAAAAAAATGTAACACTTGAGCTTAGCATCTCCTAATTTCCAAGAGTCAAATTACCAAAATACTCAAAGCTGAAAACCACATTTGCAAAACCTTGAGCAAAAGCACCACTGACAATTTCTTAACAAAAGGTCTAAATGTTTAGAATAAGATTTAAAACATGCAATTAAACCAAACTTGCACATGAATGAAATATTAGAAACAACCACCCCCTCACAACAGGTGTTTGATTGGATGGTTCTTTTCATTCCCTCATGCCTGTTCTCATGGATGGTTCCCTTCATCCATTAGGGCCTGCATCCTCCTGGACCCTCAGTCCTCTTGGACCTTCCTTTGATTGCCCACTAGGGTCTTCTATGTAAGCTGGGTCCATCTCTTTCCTTTTCATCTAGTGATGAGATTGGCACTTAGTGTCATTAGGTGAGTTAGCCTAGTTTGTACATGAAAAAGAATAATATGCATAACAATGAAATTGATCTTTAAAATGGAATATCAATTCATTTGCCGGCCTTTATCTACTTTTGGTATTTAGAGCTTCAAAGCCCAAAATACCCAAGTGCTCAGTATGTGACCCTGCACATTCGAATTGGATGAAGAAAAGTGAAAACATGCCTCTTTGGCTTAGCAAAATGGTTTTGGCCCAGCATTTAGTTTCCCAAGGCTGTGGTGAAAGGCACAGCAAAGCCTTACACCTGCCAGAGAAGAGCGTAATAATATGATCTGACTGCTGCTCCCTGTTTCTGATTGGTCAATCATAATGATTGGTCCAGGTGCTTTGCTATTAGTAGTCTCCCACCTATTTGCAGCCCCAGTTTTAGTTCTATGAGTGGGGTTGGAAAAAAGTAAATAACTAAACTTAGATCTGAGAAATATTTTTGCCAGTGGCACATACTCAGCACTGCTTGAGATGCTCTTAGTCCATAATGGTAGACAATGGAGATAAAATGGAAACCAAGTTTGAAATTACACTAGGTGGGTATACTAATGCTATATGAGCAATGAAGTTAAAACACTTCCTCCCAATAGATAGGGGGATGTCAAACCATGAAGTCTGGTGCCACAGGTATTACCTCAAATAAGGGAGAGAAAGAGGAATGATCAAGCTCTTGCAACTATCTGGAGCTTGGTAGGTTATTTCCAATTTTGTCCCCATGCCATGTGCTCTCTGCAAGTAGTAATCACTCTAACCTTGCTTGATTTGCATTGTCAAGCTGGTATGACAACACCTGCAACTGGAGGAACTAATTAGTTGTTAATGGGATGAAAAAGATCATGAGTGGTTGCCTTTTCCAGAACTATCTTGCCATCAGGACACAGTTGACATCAAGGACTGGTTATTTCAATTTTCTCAACCCAAAAAACCTCTCTTTGAAGAACATTGAAGTCAAGTAGTGCATCAGGCTCAAGCGATGGTGAGCCTCTCTTCAAAGAACATTGAAGTCAAATAATGCATCAGCTTCAAGCCATTGTCCCTGCAAAGTGTTGGCAACTTGGATTTTGAACAAAATCAGAATCGCATTCTTCTCTCCTCAAATAACTACCATCATTGGATCTCATTCTCACAGATATTACACAAGAAAATGACAGCCCCCAACTCACTACACAATTGCACCTGAAACCTCTTCAAATGTACATGTGCCAACCTTACCAACTATTGTCATCAAACCAGCCCCAAAAAACCCATACGAATGGCATACAATGATGCCCTACAACCTTGAACACATACCCACAAGGAAAAAAGTTTGCATAGGGTACCACAGGCATGTTAGAGAGCTGGAGATCATTACCACCAAGAACAAAGTCAAAAAAGAAGAAGATGACATCTGATCACCTGTTAACCCACATGTGATAATATCAATCACATTACATTATGCAGTTAGATTCCCATTATGATAATTCCGACAGTAGGAGACAGTGACAGGAAACAATCAGAGATGTGAAAGTAGAAAACTGACAGTTCTCCCAACCAAATTGCAAGCTGCGAACATCTGGTGACAATTTTCACGCTGATTGATCACATGGAGCCCCAAAAATGTTAGTAATCAGACAAAAATGACCATCACCATCTGAGGAAATGTAAATAAATGGTAAGTGGCACTCTCAGGCATTTAGTAGTCATGTCAGCCACCTGACAAAACCAAATCATTCTCATGATATAACAAAGCTCAACTGATCTCTTACACACGTAGAAACTTCCAACTTTGAACTTGCTCTTTCAATTGCTCCACAGATGTATGTGATGTCATTACAAGTCTGACTGTAGGAGGCACTCTCATCCTACAAATTGAGTGTTAATCAGGGATGGATAAAAAATACGTCCTTCAAACCTTGACATCTGAAATGTGACAATTTTGTACAGCACATGCTGATTCACATTTTATTTTGTTGGCCAAAAAGGAATACATCTTAATAAGCTTGTCCTGTGCAATTACTCTCAAGTAGGCAGAAGCAAACAAGAATTTACTCTGATAGAAAAGCCACAGCTCCTCAAATCTAGAGTGCAAAACACAAGGGTTCCATGACCTATTTTGCTCGAGGTTGAGATGCAATGTACTCAATTGCTTGAGCACACGAGGTAATTTTGTCAGCCTCAGCATCAGGGATCTCAATACTAAACTCCTCCTCAAAGGCCATTACAATCTCCACTGTGTCCAGACTGTCTAGCCCCAAATCATTTTGAAAGTGTGCTGATGGGGTCACCTGCAAAATCCCAAGAGCAGCAAAAAAGAATTAACCTTGCTCAGTGAGTTGTTAGATGCAACTATGCAAGAGTCTAAGCATAACCAGCGAATGAAAAAATCTCCAACATCCAGTAAACATGCAGGTCAAGTATGAATATCTAAGGCAGAAGTCAATGAGAAAGAAAAAAAGATCAGCATCAACCACCCACTTCTTCTACACCCTATGAGTCTGAACCCCTATAGTGCTGGATCATCATCAGGCCACTCCTAACAAGGAAAAACAACTCCAAATTCTGAGCTTGGAAAGGGAGTGAGGGTGCAGGATTGAAGTAGTCCAGATCTAGGGTTCTAGTTTTTGATACCCATCTTAAGATAGTTGTTTGTTCCAATGACTGCTTGTAAGAATCACATGTGATTGTGTGATAGTGTGAACTTAGGGTCAAGCACAGAAACCCATGGAAGTCAAGCCCAATTACTATGATTGCAAAATGGAAAGGCAAAACATGTGTTGTGCTCATTTGCAACACCATTTTTCCTTCTGGTAGAGAAGGTGAAGAATGCAAAAGGCCATGATAATAACATTCAGGGTTCCATCAAGATCTAATAGAAGCATCCGATAATGTTTTCTGCCAATTGATTTTCTACTGCTTTTTACTATGTCTAGCTAGTGAAATCATTGAATCTGGGGCTGTGGTGGCCATTTCAGCATATGATGATAGCTGCTTGCCTTACTAGCAATTTTGATTTGCACCCAAGCTGGATAGATGAAGCTGAAGAATATGTACTGACAGAATAAAGAAAGATGGAAGAAGACATGAGGAAATGAAGTAGAAGAGGCCAGCAAAGGAAATAGGAAAACAAGCTATTGGATTCAGCATACGATGATAGCTGCTTTGCCTTACCAAGTAATTCTTTGCAGCCAAGGCAGATAGATGAAGCTGAAGAATGTACACGGTAGAATAGAAAAAGAAATGGAAGAAGACGCAAGGAAAGATGCAGCAAGGAAAATACAAAGGAGTCATTGCATGTCTGCCTGTAGTAGTGGTGTTTGAGACAGACCTTGCTAGCGTCGACTTTTTGCATCTTCTTGACCACAGAAATGATACGCTCGGCAACGACATTCTTGTCGAGGTAAGTGCCGGAAGCATGGCTTTCTACAGCGAACCAACGCCAGCAACCATCTCCGAGAAGAGCCGGGAGGCGAAGCCGCGTCCTCCCCTGTAACGGTGCAATAGCCACACGGACATGCTGCAGCACGGAAGATCTAACGGCTTGCATCTCTCTTGTTGTCTTCTCTTTTCTCTCACTCTCAGAGAGTTCCTCTCTTGCTCCCTCCCTCCCTCCCTTCCTCCGGCTAAGTTTTTCCGTCTGCCTTGCCAAAAAGAAACAAACAGAAAAAATAGCAGACACACAGCACAAGAAACAAAACAACACAACAACACAAGAGAAACGGCTACCAGGAAAAGAGAAGAAGAAAGGTATAAAGACGAAAGCTGGATCGGAAGCACGAGTCTGCCAACAGAGGAGACAAAAGGGACAAAGAAGGACGAAGAAAGTAGGAGCGTGTGCGCATTAGGGCTATGGTCAGGGTTAGGATTAGGGTTAGGGTTTTTCGGGAATCATCAATCAGGTAGCTTTGCGGGGTTTAGGGACCCGCGAATGCAAAGCGCTTCATCAGATCGAGCTTTCAATAGATTGACCCTGAAGTGCACAACCGATTTGGAGGAAATCTGATTGATTTCGAGGATCTGTTTCTTCACGGCTTTGTTTGCGCGGGAGTTCAGTGGACGCATAGAAGAAAGAGGGTCAGGAGAGGGGAAGAGAGGAAGAGGAGGAGGCGGCGGTCGGTCAGAGGTGGAGGGAAGGGAAGAGCCTGCATGGCGAAGTTGGAGGGAGTCGGGATGAAGAAGAGCCTGAAGCAATGGCCCACATGGTTCCTCAAGAAGGCAAAGACGTTCACGCATTACGGCTTCATCCCTCTCATCATCATCATCGGCATGAACACGGAGCCGAAGCCGCACATATCGCAGTTGCTCAGCCCTGTTTGATGATGATTCTCGTCTTCTGTAGGCGACGGATCCTATTTCGAAGAGTGGGGGAAGAGGACTTCAGGCCTCATGAAGAAGACTGCGGAATAGAGACAAGCATTTTATTCTATAGTGGTTCGGACATGTCTAGGTCATGGAACTGTGTATAAGAGGCGTTTGAAATATCACGCAGTGTGTCTGAAAGTCTTCATTCCTCTGGTGGAGATAAAGGTTGTCTTTCTTCTTATCATGTGAATTCCAGTGTGTACTGTTTTTTAGATGTCTTTTGCACGTGTTTTACATACAATATCCTGCTTCTTACATGTTTTTTCTTCTTCTTTTGCTTCCCAAAGTCTTTGGATACTCAATCAAAACATATGGTCCACTGCTGAGTGCTTCTAGAGGAGGATATTCTGCTTCTTACATCCTTTTTCCTTCTTCTTTTGGTTCCCAAATTCTTTGTATACTCAAGCAGAACATATGGTCTGATGCTGAGTGCTTCTAGAGGATTAAGCTTATTATTGCAATGGATGTCAAATGAGGATCTGAATCTGTTGTTAGGTCATTTGAAATGTCAAGCAATAGGTAACAACAGTTCTGGTTCATTAGAGAAGTCTGTTCTGTTCAGCATCTGGAAGGCTCTGCTCAATTGAACCATCCAATTTTGGTGGAGCCTGACATATGCTTCAGATCTGTGTCACCTGTCCAACTTCAGAGCTTAGAAGCTAGCTCCCGAATAAGATTGATGGTCGCCAGCATTATGTAATCAACACACAACTTGTAGGAATGGCTGTTCTTACGAGCTTCTGGATATAAGTGTGGCTGGAAGTGCAGGAACATAATGTTTGGCACATCTTTGGCATAGTCAGTCCATCCAAATCCATGCCGTAAGTCCATGAAAAACTCAGTAGTCACCATTAGAGATATGTGGATGGTTTCAGTATTTGAAAAAGTAGAAACAAACTGAAAATTGTGGTGTATAAGATGGCTTATTTTCAAGCTTCTGGAAACTGAAAAGTCTGATGCTACTGAATTTTATCAGGCTTTCAAGGGTAGCAACTGCATAGGCCCCTACACCTTTGAGTCATATCAAGGTTGTTCGTTTTGCAAGGTTCCTTTAGAATTTTGCAAGTACTACTGTCACTTGCACTTTGAACTCTGAAAAACCTGAGCTGAAGGAAGACCCTATCCCTCATCCCTATTGCCATGTAGTTTTGGTCCTCAATGCCCATTGCATTCACATTCTCCTGTTCTCCAGAAAATGATCACTTTTGTACCTTCCACCTTCTCTTCTGCCTCACCAAGATGAGTGCAGTAGTAAGCCAGGTACTGAAGGTGCAGAAGTGTACCTTTTTGTCTTCACACAGGGTCATCTCTACCAGAAATCAATCCCCATTTCTCAGTCTTCATCACCATTCCTCCATTCAGCTTCCTGCACATGCATCTCCACTCCTACAAATATCTCCACTAATCGAACTTGGCTATCTATCCTTAGTGCTCCATTTTCCAATATTTTGCAGATTATTTTCAGCCAAGGTCCTTGAGCTGACTCTTGCTCAAGAGTGCATTATGAACAGCAGAGTTGAAAGTTCTGTCGGTGAACATTTTGAGAAAGTAATGGGGTATACAAAGCCAAGCACACAGAAACACAAAATAGCAACCTATCAGTAGCAAAGCTGGCAAGTTTCAAGATGTTTTGAACCATGGCAGCATCTTGTGCATCCATTTGTGGCCCAATTGATGCCAACAATGCCAAGAAATGGAGTTACAAGAGAGAGTTTCCAAAGAATTGCAGCCAACTACATCACTGGTCACCAAACCCAGTTTGTTAAATGTCTGTGAATGAGCTTCTGGACAAGCATGAATATACCACATGCTTGTCCAGAGCTGGTCTCCTGTGGGGTCTACTAATTGACATGCCCAGTCTCCTGATACAACCACTTGATTCTACTCTGCAACAAAAACTACCTACCTACAGATTTGTTCAGAATTCTACACCTCCTCGAAAATGGTAGGCAATGGATTCACTAAATCAGTCCTGCAAGTTGAGCAGGACAAATGTATAGAAATGTGTTTGAATGCAGCTTTGCCCTACTATAATGACATCACTGACCCTGCATGTCCAATTCCTATCTATGCTGGCCCAATTCACCTAGACAGATTTCTCCTTGTTGCTGAATCAGTAAATGTCAGAACTGAGTGTTGGATCTTTGGGTATGAGCTCCTCAAGAATTGTCCTCTCAAAATCATACGAGCAGATAAGATTAGGAGACAGTATTCATGTAGTTACAGCAGCCTTAGGAAGCTTTACCCCTTTTGCTAGAATAGCTCTGGCAGCTTTTACAAGTTCCTCTTTGATCATAAAGAGAACTGCTGCTGCCACAACACTCTGCACAATCTTAGTGCCCATGCCTTTGTAAAATCCTGCCACCCCCTCATAGTGCAAAATCTTCATAACAGCATCCACTGTGCCTAAATAATACAAAGAATTGTCTAACCCAATTGTCTGCTTTGCTTGAAGTCGAGACTTAACAACCAGTAGCGGATATGTAAGGACAGTTGCCCCAAGCTTTGCAATAGCTCCAAGCAAGAACACCTGGATAGCAGACACATGTTTCAAGCCTTGTTCATTCGCAGTGCACTTTGCTGTTAGTCTTTTCAGCAGGCTCTCATAAATCATGAACTGTATCGAAGGGTTGCTAACCATGATCAGAGTGGGTAACACACCTTTCCACATACCAAGCAGACCTGCTTCATTGTACAAGTCTTTAACTGTCTCTAGAACTCCATACTGAGAAACAATAGCCAGTGCAGCATCTGGAGTTGAAGAAATACTGCTGCTGCTGCTTATGGTACTCAGACTAGCTGCAGCAAGCATTGCTGCAGTCCTCTTGCTCAACTGCATCCGAGTGACCACCACCCATATAGGGTTTGTTAGCAACACGTTGGCACATCCTGCCAGTGCTGCTATGAGAAGGGATGTCAACATACTCACTGAGCCATCTCCTCTACCTAGCTTCTTGTTCCTTTGTGCTCGAATCTCTGCCTCGTTCTTGAAAGTATGGTAAAAGAAATAGTAGACACCCTGGGAGCAAGCAGTCCCAACTAAGGACGGCCCCAGACCCCTATACAATCCTTCCCAACCCTCTTGTTTGATGACCTCGCATATCTCTTCTACAGTCCCCCCCCCTCCTCCCCTTGCTGGTTTACTCTTGGATGAAAACCCTAATAAATTAGGGTCTCCTACTCCAAGGTCTCCATTGTCCCTTGTCTTCCGTTCTATGTGCTGTCGTGTATTGACAGCCTGAAGAGGGTAAGTCAAGAGCTGGGCGACAATGCCGCCACACGCACCCGCTAATCCATTCACCACGGCGTCCGACATCATCATGTTGGCCCGAGGTGGCGACGGCGCACACTGAGCCAGCGGTAGCCACTGCTGCTGCTGATGATGACTTCGCTCTTCCAAACTCGAAAGAAGAAAACCTTTCCTCCATGATTGCAATCCACTTTGCTGCTTCTTCTGCTGCTGCTGCAACAACCTCCTGTGAGCCAAACTCCTCCCGGTGCAGCAGCTTCTCTTCTTCTCTCCAGCGGCCTGCACCACAAAGCCGAAGCAAACCCGGGACGTATAACAAGTGTATAGTTGCAAAACCATGTAGGTATAAAAGCTCTTACACGATTACCAAAAATCCAAACTAGAAATTCCCTCAATCAACAACAAAAAGTTCAGTGCAACAGGAAGGAACTGTGTGCGACAGATGATGATCAGGCACAGGGGGGCAAAAAAAAAAAAAGGCATGAAGCAACCTAAAAAAGAAAAATCCCTGAATTCCAAATTTGCTATCGCCACAATCTCTTCAGCAAATTGCTATCAAGAAGCTCCCTCTCCCTCTCTCTCTACCCACGGGTAGCGCAAGCCAGCGAGCAAGCGCGCACACTAAAGCAAGCAAGCAAGCACGCTGGCTCTCCCTGGCAAGCTTGCATCCAAAGCAATGCGGCAACAAGAGCAGCGGTGGCGACCTCACACGTACCTAGTACCTACCAACCCACCTACCTCCCTAGTACTAGTACTACATGTGTTTTTTTAAAGGATTTTGTGATATAGCCAAAGCGACGATTAGCAAAAAATAGTTTAGCCAAATTTGGCTACTTACTATACTTCAAAGTAGGAAAAATCAGAATCCTTCTATATTCTTGGCTACCAACTGGAACTTATACTAAAATTCTGGCGATTTGGGGAAAAAAAAACCTCTTCCTCAAAACTTGGCGAATTCTGGCCCATTTCACGAAAATCAACTTGTACATATGTCGAAATCATATTTTCTCAGGTCTATATTTGGCGAAAATTAGCCAATTATATATTTTTAAACACTGCTACCTACCTGTCGTCTTTCTCTCTCTATACTTGAGGACCGTAACTGGAGTTAAGCTTGATTTTAGGTAGGGCGGTAAGTGTCACCTGTGACCGACCGGCTCGGCTATTCCTACACACGACCGGCCATTCGCTTATTTTTTCTGAGGGGACAGAAACAAGCGGTTCATCGCGTAATGGCTCTCTGCCTATTTATGGCAAGTTCAAAGTTCCATTTCCATTTTTTTTCTGGCTAAATTTAGTCAGTTGTCTCTTTATTTTTCAAAATGGCACAAATTATGTGTGTCTTACGTTTCCTAGTAGGTTGCCAAATTTTGACCTTTTGGGGGGGGGGGGGGAAAAAAAAAAAATTTTTTTTTTGGGTTTTGGGGGTGGAGGAAAAAAAAGGGGGGGTTTAGATTTTTTGTTTTATTATATTATTTT
>Ga0116229_10003327_pt1 | contig 26333 bp, 22 predicted proteins | sample S1TSphgellanicum_3_FD_87313 | JGI IMG/M metagenome (GOLD analysis project Ga0116229, IMG submission 87313) | Host-associated microbial communities from peat moss isolated from Minnesota, USA - S1T2_Fc - Sphagnum magellanicum MG | ecosystem: Host-associated > Plants > Peat moss > Unclassified... | reverse complement strand
CAAGACTCACCACGGCCCGGACTTGGGGGAAGCCACCACCTTCCCCCTTATAGTATACTCTGTGACTCTCCACGGAGCCCACATCCAAATGGCTATTTTTCCCGGGACTCCCGCGCGGGAGTCTCGAAATCGCGCCAAATGGGACTCTCGGGACTTTGGAGCCCCATAACTTTGCGAGAAGACCTCGGATCGCAATGCGGTCTGAAGCAAAGTTGTAGCTCTCGTCAAGAGCTTTCCAAAGCCGTTTCGCACTCTCGAATCTGACATCGGGAAGAGGTCGATTCCCGACTTTTTGTGGTCGGGAGTCAAACTGGCAGTTCGACTCCCGGCCCTTCTTTTGGCCATAACTTGTGTTACAGATGTCTGAATGAGCAATGCGAGCCCATTTTAGACATCTACGTTTTAAGATCTTTTCAATGATATAATGAACGTCACAATCCATTGAGGTTTGACCCCTGCAATTGCTCTCTGAAGTTTCGGAAGTCCACCGGGACTCCATTTCCCAAAGTGGGAGTTACCTTGGGAGTGTGAGGGTTCACTCCCTCATACTCCCTCACACTTTCTAACACTCCCGGGAGTATGTGATGTGACTCTCGGGCTTCCTTTTGCTTTGACTCCCGGGCTTCCTCTTGGCTTAACTCCCGGGCTTCCTTCTTCTTGGCCTGCAACCTTGCAACCCCCTTAGCCTTGGTCACGAGCCCAAAGCTAGGGTTGCGACAACTGCCGTTGCCACATGAAGAAAAATAAGAAGATGTGGCCTCGACGTTGCATCCATTGAGACATTGTTGTCATCGTTATAGTTGCGATAGTAGTAGCAGATCAAGTTCTCCCGTGAATAATAATGTGAGAATCTAGTTTCAACAAATTCTTGAACTTACTCACTTAGTAATAAGCAACTATAACAACAACACTAGTAGCAAAAGAAACCCAAGAAACTCAAAGCCAAGAAAAATTTGCCACTTTCAACATTAAATAACAAGGTGCAATTTTTCTATAATTAAATTGCAAAGAAGGGAAAAAAATGTAATGTATGTAAATGATGGCCATGTAATAGCCGCCATGAGCATTTAGAAATTCAGTCTGACTATGGAAGAAACTCTCCCTGACAAAGGAATTCTAGAAAAACTAATAAGAGAAAGGAAAAGCTTAGCCTTTTATATAACCGCCAACAAGCTAAAACCCTAAACAAGTCATAACCCTAAAATATATAATAGTGTACAATAACTTAAAAGCGTACATTAACCCTAAAAGGCATGAGTGGCATGCCCATAATCGACTGTCATGTATGAGGCCATGCATACGAACATGACACATGTATAAAATGTGATGTAATGAAAATTGTCAAACTATGATGAATTTTTGTATATATTATACCATGGAAACAACCTTAAAGCTACGTAAAACATGGAATGACCAAGCAAGTAAAAAACTAAGCACCCACCCTTAGGACCATGCAAAATTTCAAACGTGCATGATGTGAATCAAAATTCATGTCAAAGATGATGATGAAGGAGGAATGGTCATGCAATTTGTTTAAAATGTTTTCCTAAAATCGATATACTCTTTTCTCTACAAATTGCACAAAAGGAAGAACGCAAATCACTGCATCTAAAAGCAAGAACTCTTGCACCAACTTTAAATGGGCTTACAAAAGGAATAAACCAAAATTGTTAGTGCCTATCGCCTCTAATAAGAATGGGTGACTATCCAATAAGAATTTAGTGACAAATTTGATAAGTGCAACAAATGTTGTACTCCCCAAATATGAATTATTGGCGCAAAGAACTTTGTGGAAATGAGGTCAATCCCTTCATTAGAAATGGGCAAAGAAGCTTAATAGTGCACCAAGGAGAACAACCAAAAGGCAACCAAATCAAACATTTGCAAGGTTCAACCACAAACCCCACAGAAACCCAATGAATAAAAAAAAATTCAAAAGAAAAAAAATGATAAGAATAGTGTTAATGATGTGAATGTCATCAAGGGAAGGGAAAATATAAGAGGCAAAACCCCCTTCATAACATCACAATCTTGAAAATGGGCTAGTGCAAAAAGAGGCCCAATAAGCAAATCACCTTGGCATGTGCCCACTAAAAAATGGATGACGGACAACTTTCCCGAAAGAGAGTGGTGGTTGAAAAAAAAGGGAACATATTGGACATAGAAGGATCAAACAAAGGGAAAAGCTAAAACAATTGGTTTCTTATTGTGCAAAGCTTGTACAAGATGGTTTTTCAAAAGATGGTGTTGAAAATATTTGTGACATCCATCTATAACACTACCAAATCAAGATGGATGTTTAAAATAACTTAAACACCATGAACCATCACCTAACACCCCCCTCGAACAACCATTCCAAATTGATGAAGGGATGAATGAACAAAAAAATGTCACAAAATTGCAAATATAAAAAAACTCTACTCACCAATCGATATAGGACCTCACCTTTCACAATTAACTAAATGTGTCTAGAAAGCTTGGCCATAGCCAAAAGCCTAGCAAAATTGAGAACTCAAGCAATGGACCTTAGGATACAACATGTAATGAAATGGGAATTCACCTAAAAGAGCTATGTGAAGCCATTAGTTGAGTCCTCAAGGTAAAAAATGATTCGTAAATGTTCAAAATCTACATTTGAAAAACCATTAATTGAAAGATGTGATGATTGAATGAAAGTTGACCTAAAGGAATTCAAAGAAAGTTTTAAATCCAAGTCAGTTAAAAATCCAAACAAAAAATAAAAAATTGGAAACGTGGAATGCTTGCAAAGCACCAATGGTCTTTAAAGAAGTTAGGGCTAGGGCAAGGAGGCAAGAACCCTAGTAACATAGGCATATTCCCCAACACGTCCTAGGGCAAGGGTTTGAAAATCTTCATTTTCAAAATTTTCATTTTTAATTTCTCCTTTTGGCCAAGTTTTTTTCTAACTTTTGGGGATTGAATTTTTAAAAATAATTTCATTTTCAATTTTTATTTTGATTTCACATTTTGATGAAATTTTTCCATTAAAAAAAGCTAGTTTTATATGAATAGGTCCACTAGTAGCACTAACATCATGTGTACATCATACTCTAGATCAAGTACAATGTTCATCATCGATAAACATGAGCCCAAAGAGAAGGTGTAAAGATTGGATACCTACTCTAAGAATGTTATCCTTCATTATGTCCTCCCAATGGTAAATATAGAATTATAGTTTCACAAAATGGTGTACTTGCTTGCTATTGGTGTAATTGCATCTATATCTTGTACTTAGATATAATTTACCTATTGAATATGGTTAGTGTATATTTTTTATTTTTTTAAAAATCAATATATGAACATGTTGTGCATATCATGGGTATGTAAATTTTGAAAAGTTATATCCTATCCGTATCCTTTGACATATGCAAGCTTATATCAATACCTAAGAAAGGATATATGTCAACATTTTGGGTAAATAAGATTAATGTAAGTAGGCAATGAAAGTTATATATGTCAAAAATTGGTTTGTGGGTATTTCTAATTATGCCAATATGTTGAAATGTTTTGTTGGGATGTTTTGGTGCCAATTCTATCAATAATGTTTCCACTTCTACAAATCAAATGAAATGTGGGGTCAACAAACCATTGAGCATGATGATCAATCTCAAACATAAAATGGGTGTTTGATTCACAAAACCTTATAAATTCCTTAGTTGTTGCATTTTATGTGACTATGTTTAGCATTAGGCAATTGAGCTCCATGTTTCCTTGAGTAGATCAAAGTTTTTTTTATGTGTTTGTTCATCTTTTGTACTAAATGATAAAATCAAACATTTTTTTTTTCATTTTGGCATGGAATTTGTGCATGATCCCATTGGGTTTGGCCTTGAAAAATTGTTTTAGTATTTTCAAATTATGGAATTTTTTTTCGTTTAATAAATGAATAATACATACCAATCTATTTACACCACATAAGGGTATTTGATAAAGGGTACCTAAACTTTACCCATTTGTAAGAAACCACAATTTTGTAGACTAAAAGCCTATTTTGTTGGAATAAAATAAGTTATAATATAATTTTACCTGATGAATATACCCATTGAAAAAAAATTTCTACATTCATTCAAGGATATATAAAATATATATATATGCATACAACATTAGTCAAGACTCAAATAATCAAAAAAAATCTTTAAATGTTTTTTAGATGCACAATTTGTAAGATGTTATTGCATTATGAAATAAAACCACAACCCACAAAAGGAAAAAATCAACCCTAAGAAGAACAAAACTTACCTGATGGGTCAACAAGAGGATGATGATGGAAAACAAAATTGAAAACATCCATGCATGGGTTGAACACCCTCTAAGGTAGTTAAAGAAGTTATTATGCTTTAAATTAAGGCTTTATCATGATGAGAAACTTATCATTGTTCAATGTTGAAAAATTACATCTACCTTTTGATAATGGCTTTGGAGGAAAAGGAGAAGGCTTTTGGACGTTTGAAATGGAGACATTGGAAATGTTTTTGGCTATTTATGTTGTTTGTTTTGTCTTGCAAGCTAAAAGCACAAAGATCTTGAAAACTTTTGCATGGCAAATAATGACAACATAAATGTCATCACAAACTTACCAAGTTTCATAAGTTCGTACAAATTTTGTGCAAAATCCGGTTTTCATAGGTTCATACAAAAATTGCACAAATTTTGTGTCATGGTTAATATGAATGGTATTTGTACGTATTTAATATCTTAAATATTTGAACGGATGAAACATTATTCTTTAATGACATGTGTGAATGTTCATGTTTAATACATAAAATCACACAATTTAATCCAAAATTACATCACGATAATTACATGTTCAACCCATGTTGCATATTACTTGCTTGTATAAGGATGTTTAAAGGAAAAGGATGAAAGACTAAATAGTGCCAAGGCTCTTTAACGAAAAGTAGAAGTTTTAGAATTTGAGGATTTGTTGTTGTGGAAGCTAGTTTTGGATATTGATCAAATGTCTCATACTTGATGTTCCAATGCTCAAATAGGCCTACTTGTCTAAGTTGGGTATCCTTGTTATTTGTTAGGAATGCAAAAAGGCTATTGGGAATTAAAGAAAAAGGGAATTGTATAATTGAAAATGTTGATGGAAATTTGGGAGTTCAAATGTTCCTATGGGTTTGAAATGGGAATTGAAATGTTATAATGGGTTTGATATGAATGTGTGCCAAGGATTTGCAAAACGTCATTTGGTGTGTGCTTTTTATGTTGGTGGGATTCTTGTTGATTAGTTTGTGGTTGTTGATTTTGGTCTATGTTGAGGGTTAAAGTTTTTAATGATGAGATTTTGATTTAGTTGAGTATATTTTGTGTTCTAACATCATGTCTACTAGCAAAAGAATAAGAAGTCTTAATAATTTTGGAATTGGAATGCAAGATGCCTAACGTGCTTTAATGGAAGTCATGTTGGTCACTTATTGAATGTAAGGTTGCTCAGTAGGTGGCATTATTGTGTATTGTGTGTTTTGTTGTGATAATGAGAAATTGAAATGGGATTGGGTGGGCTTTGAAAGAAAGGTGGAAATTTGGTACAAGGATAGTATCTAATTCTAAAAAACATCCAAACCAAGCAAGTAAGGAGTAGTAGAGTTCATGCAACTAAGAATGTGAGAGAGGAAGGTGTAGAGGTTAGTTTGTTGAATTAAGCTTGTGCATGAGTGGTAATCTTTAGATAACACCAAGGCCCACGTTATCCAATCAAAATGGGTTTTAATTTCATTTGACTTGCATGAAATGCAAAGTTGTATTGAACCTTTCATATTGTGCACACTATGACCTTGATCTTGGCAAAGTGACAAAGTGGTGTGTTGAATGTAGTTTCTTCATGATCCTCTCTTTGAGGGATTGACCTCAAACCTGTACTTGGCCAACTTGAATGCAATTTGCTTGTGTTATGATGTTATGTTATTCTATTTGACTTTTGTTAGATATTTAGCATTGTGAATACGGAAGATGAAGAGGAGCTTATACAAGGAGCTTCATTGGTGTAGTAGGGTAATACCCTGGCTGGTGGCACGGCATTATCCCACGGAATGACCATGGCCTAAGTATGAGGAGAGGTTCCACCATACTAACCCATCCCTAACTTGGTGTCTTCACAACCTGGAAAATATGATTTCCACATACAAAGGAATTTTTTCAACGGAAAAAAAATGACCCAAATTCATCAGATTTTGAAGGAAAACAGTTGCAAATCTCTAGATTTTTTTAAAAATCACAAGTTCCAGTAGGTAGCCAAAAATATAGAAGGATTCTGTTGTTTTTCTACTTTCATCTCTAATACATAGCCAAAAAGTGGCTAAATTATTTTATGCATGATGGCCACTTTGATTACATCACCAAATCCCTAAAAGAAACACTGCAAATTGTAAGATGCAATGCCCAGCATTGAGGCTATTATGCAATTTTATTAAGAAAAACCACAATAAAGGCTATGTGATATGCTCTCCTAACAAACAATTTGTGGGTCCTTAATGGTTTGGGACTATCCATTTGGCTCCATTCCTTGCCAATGCATCTTATCTGATTCTGGGGGCTGTGTGAGGTGGGGGTAGACTTAGAGGTACATAGTACAGTTATCTATAAAGTCACCCTGGATTTGGGCCCTAGTTTGAGCTTTGAATTCCTGTTTCATCCCCAAAACTGTAAGTACCATACTGTTCCATGAAACTAGGTACCAGTTCACAAGGTTTGCGTGATCTTATTCTCACAAGGCTTGAATTTACTGAAAGAAATATCAGCCAGCAGTCAAGGCAAAGATGAAGGTGCAAATGAGGCAAATCCAAAACTAGGGGTGAAAGTTCTCTGAATTTAGTGGAGAAAACTAGTTTGGTCCCCCCCCTTTTTTTTGGTCCTGTGTACTATTTTCATTGAAATCATAAATTATCAATCCTTTTTTTAAATTTAATTTAAAAAAATTAGAGATGACCTACCTGCCCTGGTATAAATTATTCGAAGAACCCGAAAGACCCGTATGACCAAATATTGAATTTTCAAAAAATTTAATAACCTACCCGGATGATTGAAATTTCATCCAGGTTCGTTATTGATCCTAAAACCCTAACCATGGTTATGATAAGAAACAGAAAAAAAGTAATAAATAATTAAATAAATAAATAAACCTTATAACCTACCCGACCTAGACAGCATACTCCATGGTTCTCAAAATGGGTATTTGAGAACCAACACTAATGCATTACTCAAAAAAAAATTTGAATAAATTGATACCCAAGGGTGTTACTTTGTTAATGAACTTACAAGTTTATGAGTCTGTATTTTCAAAACAATTTTGATGTTGATACCCTGGGTGGTCAAAAAAATACAAAGGAAAAAAAAAAAAAAAAAAACTTTATTGTTCAAATTTAACAACTCCAGGTTTAAATATTGTATGATTTCTGTCACTAATTAATTCTCAAGAAGGTCTGCAAACAAATACTAATAAATAAATAAAATGCACGTACATTGTCAAAATTTCAAGGAATTGAACTCAAACCCTTTCCCCCCCCCATATTATAAGGCACAATTCAAACCATTGCGATATCTCAATAACACCACTAGTATGTAATTAGAAGACTTAATGTATTTATTAAGAAATTTTCAAATTTTGCAACATTCACATTGAAACCATCCAACCCTTTTTTTTTTCTTTTTTCAAAAAGTTAATTATTTTGACACACATTTGGGGGAGTAGGCGTAAAATTCCTCCTCATTTCTAGGATGAATAATTAAAAATATATAAAACCCTGAAATGCACTAGGAAATTTCTTCCCACGCATTTGCCATAGTGGAAAAAAAGAAAGCCGGAAATCTATATCCCCACATGTGATCACTAATACAATGTGAAGTCACAAGAACTCCTTCCAATTTGTTTTAGGCACATGGTCTACATAGTGGGCTCCCCTCCCCTCCCCTCCCTTAGAGCATCTCCACTGGTGCTCAGTTTCTCACTCTGGATAATAAAATTAAATGTCTAAGTTTAGCTATTTTTTTTGGCCACCCCACCAATAAAACTGTAACGAGATCTGCATATATGTGGGAACTACTAATAGCAAACCACCTGGACCAATCATTATGATTGACCAATCAGAAATACTGAGCCGCAGTCAGGTCCAATTTATTACATTCCTTTTTGGAGGTGCACATCTGTGTTGCGCCTTTTACTAGCCACGGCAAGCTGCACGAATTTGGTGCAGAAAAACCTTTTTCCAAAGCTAAACCGGCACATTTTGACTTTTTGACAATAAATTTTACTGTCTGGAGTCACATACTGAGCACCGGTGGAGATGCTTTTATACGATAGAAAAACAAATTCACCATAAAAGCACTTACATGATGGGTTGATTATGGTGCAACCCATAAGAAAATATAAAATTCTTGGTGCAAAATTTTGCCAAAATGCGAAAAATCCAAATAAAAAGGGAATATTTTTGTTCCAATATTCTCGTATTTTCTTTTAATAGTTTCAACAAATCCTGAAAAATAAATCTTGAGAACGTTTTGCCACATTTTGATTCTGATTTTTTTAGTTTGGTAGTTTTTTTTTGACTGGTTTTTTTAATTATTTAGAAAAATTCTGAAAAAACATGTCACCATTTATTGCTTAATCCCTTGTGCAATGCTAGTAAATAAGGAAACGTCAGAAAATTGAAAAAAAACTAAAAATAAAAATCTCTTGTAGGCAGATTGAGTGATTATTGATTTTTAAAAAATAAGTAAATAACCTACTCACCTCGTAAAAGCACATAAAAAACCAAGAAAACCCTTATGCGCTAGTTATTGAATTTTTAAACTTGATAACTTACCTAGATGTTTGAAATTTTCATCCAAGTAGGTTATCAATCTTGAAACCCTAAAATTTTAATAACCTACCTGATTGGTACTTCCCTTCAAAGCCTCCTATCTAGGGGTTTAGGTGGTGATCTCCTTAAACATATTGCTTGTAAACTATATGTACCTTCTTTGGAACACATTCATAATTGCATCACTTTATTCTTGAAAATAAGCCACAGAAAAAAAAAGAAAAAGAAAAACTAAACTAAACTTGATTAAACCTTGAAACCTAGTCACTCATTGTGGGTATTTGAGAACTGGTCCTTATGCATAACACGTAAGTGGTTATTACCAAAAACAATAAGCAAGTAGATTGATTAACTAATGGTATTATTATTTTGATGGTGATATTGATAATAAGTAATTTTTTTTTTTCTGTGAAAATTTTGATATTGATATCCTATGTGGTCCAAATAAAAAACCAAAACTAACCTACCCGGTCAATTGTTTGAAAAAAGTAAATATCAAGCCAACATTAGTTTGGAGTCAAGTCTAATACCCATGCACAACATAAAAAATAAGGTGAATCAATGTGAAACCTACACCATGTATCTAGGATCCTTTTTTCTCTTTGTGAAAAACTTGCATTATTGAAAAAAAATTGAAGTTTTTAATCACAAATACAATGATTTTTTCAAGAAAATTACCAAATTTCTAAAAGTAAAAAATGTCTTTAGAAATCACTAGATTTTTATAAATGGTTGAAGTAGGTAGCCAAAAGTATATAAGGATATTTGAATCTTCTTTTCATATTTTTAATAGCCAAAATTTGGCTAAATCAATTTATGGATGATTGCGAGGGTTTGCTCACGCTTTTCTTTGCTCATGATGATGAAAGAAGAAAACAACAAATTTGACAAATGTAAAGGTGTGCTCGTGCTTTTGTTTACCTTTTTTTTCCCTCATGTGTTATGTGAAGGAACCTAATTCTTTCTCACCGTACCATGTCTTTTAACTTTGCAACCTATATTACCATGTGGTGAAAATCAATAGAAAATTTGGCTTAAAATATCTTTTAAAAAAGATCTAAGAAATTTCATGTTGTAAAATTACCCAAAAAAAATATTGGGGAAATATTTGCTTTGATACCATTAAAAATTGCCTCACTCAACTAACACATAAACTTGAATTCAAGTCTAAGGAAACATTTCATCAACTTAAAAAAATGATTAGAATTAACTCATAGCTAAACTAGTGAGGTTTTAAAAGGGATTAAAACCCTAATGAATGTAATAAGTACTTCATCCAAAAAATGAAAATTCTACTAATAATGGCAACTAGCCCTAATGGACGTAGAAAGGGAATGTTTGAAAGGGGATAAGTCCAATAATTTTTTAACCACATTTGGCAATAGATTTTTTTTTAAAAAATTCCTTATATATTGTGGCTACTTGTTGGAATGTATGGTAAAAATCTGAAAAAATTTCGAAAAAAATCTTTACATACATACGTGATAGTATGTGTATAATGACGTAATGTCTTTTTTCTTTCCATTTGAAAAGCACCTCCGCACATGGAAAATGTGTTTTTCAACTCGGGAGACCTTCCACCATTGAAACGAAGGCTTCCGGACTTTTCGCCAACCCTAAACCCTAAACCCCTTCCAAACTTTGTCACGCTATGGAAGACCCGTCATGTGATATTGATACACTCCTATATACCCTCATTATATCCGGTATGCTCAACATGGGTACCCCAAAAAAGATGGCAAGTTTCAAGAGTAAAAAAAGTTACCAATAGTTCCACGCAGTCGGGTTTAGTTTATGCACAAACTTTATTACATTTGGGAATTGCCAAAAAAAAATTCTGAAAAATAAGGTGCATGCCATGGCCAAAAATTTGAACAAAAGCCCTCAAGCTTCACTATTTAGTATAAGATTGGCGAATTTGTAAAAAGTATCATTTTACTTTTTTACTGCCAAAAATAAAATTATTAGGCACCTTGCTGCTGCCCAACCAGCCAAGGGTACCCGGCGGGTATATGAGAACTAGGAAAACGGGTCCCTAAACTCACTAATTAATCTGTAGTTGGTACATATATAGTACGTATTTCTTATTTCTTTATGATTTTTTCCCCTTTTAAAAATATTTTTTTTCCATTTGTGATTCTGAATTTGAATTTTATTCGGATTCTGATTCTTTATTTTTTATTTCTATTTTTTTTAAGAAAATTATTTCTGATTTTAAATTCTAATTTTAAAATTTTTTTAATTTGAAAGAAAAAAAAAAAAAAACTTGGGGTTGTGTTTTTGTAATGTGTGGAATTCCCCGCATACAAAAACCAGACTTGAATTTTTGTTTCTCATTTTTTTTTATAAAAAAAAATCTATTTATTTCCTGGTTGACGTTGTTTTCTGCGCGACCGCGTTTTAGAAATTGTGTTGTTGTTGTTGTTTTCCGAGCAACCGCGCGCGCGAGAGAGAGCGCAAGAGCGTGCGCGACAGAGCACGAGAGAGAGAGAGAAAGCGCCCGCGAGCGCCAAGAGCACTAGAGAGAGAGAGAGAGAGAGAGAGAGAGAGCAAGAGCGCGCGAGAGACAGACCCACAGACCCACACAGAGTTGTCGTGGTTGTTGCTGTCGCAAGGAACTCAAGAGTCTAGAGTTTTTTGGGTCCGCTGCATTCCAATTCCAACATGGCGGAATTTGGAACTTCAAACTCGGCACAGCAAGTGTTGACGTCGTTGTTTTCCTACTTGTTCAGTGCAACTTCTGTGCTATGTTTACTGGCGTCGATCGTGTTTTTTTTGCTGCTCCGCGGGAGATCGACACGAGGAGCTGCTGCTGCTGCTGCAAAAAGCAGAAACCTGCGGCAGCATGATGATGAGTTGCAGCAACTCAGCACTTGGGGGCAACAATTGCCTCCAGGTTCAATGGGTTTGCCACTCATCGGAGAAACCTTGTACTACAGCAGGAGCATGAAAACTTCTAAGCCAACTTTCATGGCTGATCATCGCAAGAAGTAAGTCTTGTGCAGTCGTGGAAGAGCTGCAGCTTCCAAAGAACCATGAAGTCTAGAAGAAGACTAGGACTCTCTATAAGCTGCTGCTTCTGAGAATGAGCAGAATTGGGTGCTTGCTTGCTTGTTTCCGGCGTGATTCATGATGAAGTCCTCCGCCTCCTGTGCAGATTTGGAGACATTTTCAAGACCAAACTGATGGGCGCATTGTGCATCATCATGACCAAACCTGATTACATCAAATGGGTGCTGGCGCATGACGGCAAAGAGATTATCACCGGGTATCCCAAGTCTTTTAAGAACGTGATCGGAGGAGATAGTACGCTGAATTTAGTCGGGGCGCGGTGGAAGAGCGCTCGCAAGTTCCTGGTCAACAGCCTGCGCACAGAGCGTCTTAGAACGCGAGTCTCTGTCGTCGAGGATCTCATCCTGGAATGCTTGGATTCTTGGCAAAACAAGGACCCTGTGAATGTTCGCGAAGAGACCAAGAGTGTAAGATTCTGCTGCTGCTGCGTTGTGCACTCCTAGCTAAGAATTCTGCTGCTGTGAATATCTTCTTCCATTGGAAAAAACTAGTTCAGAAGAGACAAAGTGGTTCTTGCTTTTGATCCATCTTCTTGTGGCTGCTGGTGCTGCTGCTGGGACTAGTCATGGTGGTGATCCTCCTCTTTGATCTTCTTCTTTGCAGTTGGCATTCAACGCCATTGCACAGATTCTTCTTGGATCTCGATTGCAGTCTGGACCCATCAATGATGCCTTGAGAAAAGATTTCTTCCTCATGTGTGAAGGGCTTTTCGCCATTCCCATCAAGCTTCCTGGCACCAAATTCTCAAGCGCCCTGCAGGTATCGCTGCATATATAGTTTCTAGCAGACCAAATTCATGTGGACCCACCCACTCCTGAACTGCACACTTATAAATTTGGTCGAATTGCAAGAAATTTTTGTTTAGGCCACATCAATCAGCATCAATCATGCACCTGCTGTTTCTAGGACAAGCTTCAAGTTTGCTGTGAAGTCTTTGGATTTGTAAGAAGATAAGATATTTTGTTGTGTCTGGCATAGTGATGGTGAATTCATTTGTGGATTTGCTGCAGGCAAGGGCAAGGATAATTGAGAAACTGGAAAGAGATGTGGTGAGTAAGCCACAGCCCGAGAATGATGAAGATTATTATGCTGGCTACATGGAGCACATGCGGCAGGAGAGTCTGCCAGGCACCACTGAGGAGAAATTGCTGGAAGAAACAAGGTGTCACATGCTTGGGACAATGCTTGCTGGTCATGAGACCGCAGCTTGCACCATGCTGTTTGCTGTGAAGTACATCTCAGAGCATCCAAATGTGTTGGCTGAGCTCCGGGTAAGCTGTTGATGAATTCTAGAGCTCTTGTATCTCATGTGTACTGACTATCAGGGGTGAGCAGAAAATCTGGTTAGACTTTGTATCATGTGTGCGGAGCTCCAAGTAAGCAGGAAGTCTGGCTCTTATATGATGTGTGCTGAGCTCCAGGTAAACCAAATTCTGCCTCTGTGTATCACATGTACAAAGTCTAGCTTTCTTCCATCCCTGAGTCCTTCTGCAAAGGGGTGAGTGCAAGGTTGGGTGGACCAAAAAGCCAAAAAAACATCCCCATAAGTCCATTTCATTTGTTTGGGCACCCAGAACCATCACTTCAAACATCCCCATAAGTCCATTTCCTTTGTCTCAGCACCAAGAACCACCACTGCAAACATCCCCAGACATCCATTTCCTTTGTTTTGGCACCCAAAATCACCACACCAACATCCTCATAAGTTCATTTCCTTTGTTTCGGCATCCAGAACCATCACTGCAAACATCCCCCGCTGTTTGGTCACCCAAAACCATCCCCATAAACATCCCCATAAGTTTATTTCCTTTGTTTGGTTGCGCACCTAGAACCACCATCAGTGCAGTTTTGCTGTGTAGCTGGAGCTTCAAGTAACACCACCATGAGTCCTGTTGGGACTTTTGAAGAAGTCTACATGTACTGTGCCTTCTCTTAAGCTGGCTCTTAACATATGACTGACCTAAGATTTGTCCAGGCTGAGCATGAAGGAATTATTCAGGCATGCAAAATTGGTGGGGGTGAATCAAGACTAAACTGGAATGATTATCGGAAGATGCACTTCACTCAGCATGTATGTCCTCAAGCTCTCTTAAATCTTGCTTTGAACACATCTCACAAGGTAAGTTTAATGTACTGTATTGGGCTACTGTACTAAGCCCATGCCCATTCTCTTGGGTGTTCATGAAAATTACATAATCTGCCACCCCCAAGTGGACCTTAATGTGTATGACACATGAGCAAATGCAGGATTGCCAGTGCTGCAACAGAGTGTGCCGCGAATGTTTGTCAAGTATTATGAAGGTTCCTTATAAACTGCGTGCATACCACTAATAATTGCAGGTTATATCAGAGACATTGAGGTTGTGCAATCCAATTACTCTTGCATGGCGTCAGGCTGTTGAAGACATCTCATTTCATGGTAAGACAAATTGGGTCTCTCTGAAAACTGCTTCTCCAGTCAATGTCCATAAATGGTTGCAATCAGAAAAAAGTTCTGGCTTGAATTTCAAGTGTGAGGTCAATGACAGGGCTTATGCATTTGGCTTTGGGTGCTTTGTTTCTTCAGGGTATGTAGTTCCAAAGGGGTGGAAAGTGGTTTGTGCACTTCGAGAAGTTCACCACGATCCAGCTTACTATGAAAACCCCGAACAATTCAACCCATGGCGCCATGACAATGTATACAACACTTCTGCCTCTCAATATAATTGTACTTATGATTACAGTTGTAGAACATCACTAATGAAGTGCATATGGAAGGAAATACAAGATGTTGGCTGATTGCTTAGTCAGCTGTTATATCCGGATAACATGTTCAGCAATTTATATCCCTCAGATGTGCAACAATCACTGGTCACATCAGTCACATCTGTTTGGACATTGACACCTCTTGCCGTCACATTTGTTTGGACATCAATGCATCTTATTGTAATGTCCAATCATTTATTGCACACTCATTCAAGCATCCATGGTCATGGACATTTTTGGGTAGTTGATCATGGTTTTCAATCATAAATGACTTGCCTCCAATCATCTAACTTGTACTCTTGTAATGGGCTAACACTAAATGGCATGATGCAACTTTTACAGGAGAGTGCTGATCCAGCCAACAAACCTCCCTTCCTTGCATTTGGCGGAGGTCCACGGTACTGCCCTGGGGCTGATTTGGCACGACTGGAGATATCTCTCTTCCTTCACCACCTTGTTACCAAATATGAATGGGAGCTGTGTGGTGGAGATGAGGCATCATATTTCCCATTACCAAAGTTGAGCAAGGGACTTCAGATTCATGTTCGTAAACGTATTTTAGTCGACTAAACAGTACATATTGTTGGCTGATGTTTTGAGATGCCTCCATGGAAGTGAGCTCAAGCTGAACCCAGAAACAATTCAGGGTGATGATCACTAATGATTCACAGACAAGCTTTAATTTCACAACATGTGCTCAACGGCAAAGGCCACAATAGTACATATAATAACTAGAATTTCACAATAGTGCATATAATAGAGTTATCCCTAAAGTCTCACAATTAGGGGGCGAGAATGGCCAGTTTCAGCATGATAGGGCATCAAACCCATAACTGGGAATGAAAATTTCACAAAGCAAAATTACTGGGACCCAAACTAGTTTTTCCACCAATTTTTTGTGGTAAACTGAGTTTCATCTTGTCTTTCCTTTTTCCTGAGCGCCTCCACTGCTACTACATTATATTTTCACTGCCTGTACAACTACTATAATTACTCTTGAAATTTCATACTGAGATTTTATAAAATTTCCTTGCTTTGCGGATGCCACTGAAAGAGGGGATAGGGGTGAAAGCAGCCCCAAAGACAAGCTGAAGACAGGGTGACATTAGGGATAACTCTAATAAACATGGTTTTTTTTTTCAAGTTTCTATTTTCGCATCAATGGTGAGCATCCCAAGAGACATGTAACATTACATGACAACCAATCTTTAGGACTCGTCCAAAAAATAAAATCTTCTATAATCCATCAGCTATTTCTGCAGTTAGGAATTAAAATGTATGAAACCTGACCCAAAGTTGCTCCTTTTTTGATGATTTTTCTTTTTCCAAAAACAAACATATTTTGTACAAGAATGTGGAATTTATGAGTTTTTTCATCTTTAAATTACAAAATTTAGAGATTTCATTTTAAATAAGTATTGTAATTCAACTTTCCATCCAAACATATTTTATTTTGTTCACTTGATTTAACTACCTTCAGATTTATGGGGTGCAAGATTTTTGTTTCATCTCCTAGTACCTACAATTCAATTATTATTACCTAAAATACTACAGAGCACTAACTTTTGGTTTTCAACATTATTCTCAACAAGATACGTTTCCAATAATATGTTGTAAGGGAGGTTCCTCTACTTGTGGGTTCTCCTAAGGAAGGACCACCTGTAGGTGCGAGTCCATGGGTGTTCATGAACCTTAGGAGAACCCATGAGTAGAGGAACTTAATTGCTTGTAAACAACTTTTCTTATGGGAACATGTAAGACCTAGGGTTCTTCTCATGGGAGAGATTCCTCAAAGTAGACAGAGAAATAAAATGCCAGTCATTTACACATATTTACAATGTATGTAATGACATATTGTGCACTAGGGCCCACAAATCTTTAACTAAAAAATAAAATTACAAGTTTCATTAGCATTTGAAAACATGGACCTCTTTTTTTAAAGAGTGATAATCGTGAAATATAGAAGTAAATTTCCCAAGTATTCAATTAAACCTCAAATCATAATGAAATAGAAGGTCAAGGAAATTAGAGTGGCTTCCAAACCGTGCTAGTTTTCTTGACATGTTAGAGTTATCCTTAAAGGTAGAAAAACACAGCACCAAAACCCTGAGTTTGGTCATACACATGGTGAGATTTTCTTAAAACCTGCAATAGAAACTCAGAAAACCATCAATTCTGGTGGTAAACTGAATTTCATCCTGGCTTTCATTTCTCTTGAGCGCCTCCACTGGTGCTACATATATTTTCACTGCTCCTAACTGTACAAAAATTATAATTAGTCTCGAACCTTGTGGATTAAATGCTGAGTTTCAGGATTTCATACTGAGACTTAATAAAATGTCTTTACTTTGCAGATACCACTGAAAGAGAGGATAGGGGGTGAAAGGAGGCCCAAAGACAGGGTGAAGACAGGGTTACCTTACGGATAACCCTATTATTCTCAATTTACCTTAGTCAAATGCCAGTAAAGGTTCATTTGGAATGTTCACACCTAATTTGAGTCAAAACACAAGAGCATTGTGGTAGAGAGAGGTGTGGTTATGGAGTTTCAAAATTAGGAAAGTTGCATTGAACTGCAGGATCGGTGTGCAGTTGTGATAGATATTGTTGCATTGGAAAGAAATGTTGTGAAACTCATGACAGTTGGTTCCACTTTGACATTTGTTGAAAATGTGTTGCAACCAGGAGTAACCCAAAGAAAAGTGAAATGCTTAGCACCTCAAATAAATCTAACAAAGATGCAACTTACGAATTCCCAGTTTCTCGATAGTAAATTTGTCCAGAGAAGAATCTCTTGATGATGAGCATGCACTAAATGCTGCCGGAGTTTTCAAAGGCTCTTGTCATAGGGTTGAAAGTGCAGCACTTGTGATGATGAAACTGCAAGAATGTGGAATTTTTAAAATAGGATTTCCTTCATAAGATGGACCTGCAAAAGGCAATCTTTGGGTATAAAATGGATCTTTCATTCTTGACCCAGGCAGAAATATGGATTCAAGCCCTCTGTCACGTATTTACATATTTCCTACAAAACACTAGTTTTCTATAGTTATTTGTTGATAGAACCTCATTCAATGTGAATGGGATTCCAACTTTTAGGGGTTTCATCCCCAAGGAGTGCTTCTAGAGTCTTATCTATGATGAATGAGATTCCAAAGCATGACATGACTGTGAGATGTGATTGGCATCAAAGTTTATGCTTTTCTTTGTGTTTGTGCTTTGGGCTTGGATTCCTACTACAGTTACATGTGAGTTCATTTCATAACACCAAAGACATCAACATCACCACATGGCAACATTTGCATCACCTCATTCATGAAAGCATAATGCAATGTGATTATGAATATCAAGTCAATAGTATCAAGCGATTTGCATCCTTGGGTCACACAATAACCTCATTATTCACATCAATCTCATGAACCCCAAAGGTCAATCATGTACTATCTCTTCTTATTCAGACACTTATTATATTTTGATACAGGCACTTGTGGAGAGCACTATATATATAATATGTTTATTTATAAGTCAAAACTCAGTTTCACATTATTTGAAGCCAAACCTTCAACCAAATTATAGTTTACAAGCCATTAGATTGGTGCTAGTGGAGCTCCTCCACATTCAATTAATAAATAAGGCAAGAGTTATAAATATGCGTATTGCATATATGTTACATCAGAGAGGATTTCTCAAATCTCTTTCCATAGAGTTTAAATGGGTATCGTTGTGACCCTTTTTCTTTCTGATGATTCTTTTGCTAATGTGCATTTTTTCTGTTTGAACTATGCCTCTTGAACTCAACAGTAAATCTTGGCCAAAAATGTTGCCTCCATTTGCAACCTGAAATTACTAGAAGCACTACACTTCTAACCAAGCTTTCCATATGTCGTTGCTGGCCTGAAATGTAAGCTCCTGCACTATACTAATTATAATCTTCTGAGGCAGTTACACATGGCTCTAATGTACATGACAAGGGACCACAAAGCAAGAGCGGCTGCAATATATAGCAGACTGACACCAGCGATTCCCAAGGCGTCACCTCCCCTGTCCAGTTCACAACTTTTCAATCAGTCTCATTCCACAATGTGGCACAATTCCATTCAGGAAGTTTTTAAAGGCATTGACAAAGAACTTGATTCCTACCCATATTATACAACAGCTAGTCTTTGACACAGTTGGCCAGAACCTTTAAGATCTGAGCATCTGTGACTGAGAATATGAGAAGTAAACTGCATTACAGTCACACCAAGCATCTCCAATTGAAGTAAAATAGAAAAAGAAAGCTTAATGGTAATGTCTAAGAAAACTTAATATCAGAATTGCAAACATATGAAGGACAACCAATAACAAATTCTGGAAGAATTTGCCCCCGTCTTTGAGGTTGAATCTCCACAAGGCCAATTCAAAGCTACTCTTGTTAGCAGTGACAAACTCCAAAAAGGTCCACTAATGAGTTCTCAACAATGGGTGCAAACAAGCTTAGGTAGTCCCTTCAGTAGATAAGATCTAAACCACAAAACTAGAAAAGAAAGCTTCAGACATGTCTAACAAAATTCAATGTCAGAAGTTGCAAACATATGAAGAACAACCAATTCACAGATTCTGAAAGAATGTGTCCCAAACTTTGTGATCCAATCCCCATAAGGGCAATGCAAATTACTCTTGTTAGCAGTGACTAGCTCCAAAAATGTCTAACAATGGGTTCTGAACAATGGGTACAAACCACGCTGAGGTAGTTTCCCTTTGGTAGATAAGATCTAAACCCTAAATAAGAGTAGAAATCTGAAAGTAGTAAGTGTACAGCAAGGACCAAGTACAGGATTGTCTGGGAATGAGAACCTCTCCCCACTTTGTGAGAACCAAACAGCAAGAGTTCTTGGAATTCCCAAATGGGACTGTTCACAAACTGGGCTGTTCTGGGATGAATTACCGAATGACAGAATTCCAGAATTTTGTTCCAGAATTCATTCAGGAACAGTTTGGGGTTGTTGTGGGAATTCTCATGAATTCTGGTAATTCTGGGATTGTTCTGGGAACAAGGGCCCCGCCCCACCTTGTGTTCCCAGAACAGCCCCATTTGAGTTCCTTACCCAGCATAAAGAACCAGCAGAATTTTTCTTTTAGAAATGAACAGCTGTGATTTGTTGAGAAGAGAGGAGGCAGCTTATGCATAAGGTGCCATCCCCTGTTGAGGCAGAAATTTTACTGAGGGTAAGGCGGTGGCCTCCACATACACTAAAATAATTCTACCGGTTCTTTACAAGAAAAGAGATGCAAGAATGGGGCATAGAAAGTTGGGAGTCAGAAAATTGGATCAAAAATAGCATATGATGTACAAAAGGAAAATAAGGTGCATACCCGCCATTTCGGTTGGCCAGGAGAAGTGTAAGTGCCACCATTTGCAACACTGTCTTCCACTTTCCCAGCTTATTAACAGCCACCGTCTGCCAAAACTGCCAATGTTTTAGAGCTCTCGTGAACGCTGTCTGCACATCCTCTACATATTCTGAACCATGTTCAAGAAAAGCCTGGCACTATGTCACTCTCAAATATCAACTGATCAGCGGTCTTTGGTCATCTCCTTGTATTTTCTCAATGTTCAGAAGTAGATATGTCTCAGAAAATTTTGAACAGTGACGGTACATCTGAGAACAAGAGTGAGATTTTTCTCCTAGAGACCAAGAGATACATACCTTGTGGATATCTCCACCTTGAGATGCAGCCCATTCTCGCACAGCTGACATTGTTATCTGCAAAAACACCAGCCCCATGATTCATGATAGGAAAACCCACAATGTTTTTTACCAGAATTGCCAAGTCCTGGGTTTCATCTGAAGCCCCAAAAGTGACACAAACCTTTGTGATGAACATCTCCACTGTTGCACAAAAAATGCACTGGAGATAAAAATCAATTTGACACAAAGCTTTGCCTGTTCCCAGAAGAAGAAGAAGACAATTTGGGTGCAAGTACCTCCCGGCCTATGATGACTATTGCTGGAAGTGGAAGAAGCCATGGAGCAACCCTTGCCCAGGCCATAGCAGGAGGCCTTGTACACAACAGCACCAATGTGGTTGCCACCATCAACTGCAAGAGCTTGGTCACCTCTTCTTCTCTCAGTACACAAGACTAACAAATGATTGACAAAAGACTGTTCTTCCCTCTGTAGAAATGGAAACTTTTAAGGGCAAAATTCAGTTGACACACAGAATCCAAGAATAGTGTGCATACGCATGCACACACAAGAGGAAGTAAGTCAGTCAATCAATCAATCTCTTTGCAAAATCATTGAGAAATACTTACACACCTTGTCAGCAACAGGATCCAAGAATGCCCCAAACTCAGAGCTCAATCCCATCTGCAAGTTCCACCAAAACTGCAGCTTCAGTTTGAGAATAGTGTCCCAATAATCTGCTAAAGACCTAAAAAACCCCGATGCACAATCAAGTCTCAAGAACTCAGAGGTTTTTGCCCTGAATTCATCAGAGCTTAAAGCCAATCTGCTGCAAGGGTTCCAACAGCAAAACTGCAACAATGATGTCTACTAAAAAACTCCCCAAGACCTAAAAAACACCGATGCACAATCAAGTCTCAAGAGCCCAGAGATTTTTGTCCCAAATTCATCAAAGCTTAGATCCCATCTGCTGCAAGGTTCCCAAAAAACTGCAACAATGATGTCCCCTAAAAAACTGCCAAAGACCTCAAAAACCCAATGCACAATCAAGACTCTAGAGCTCAGGTTTTTCCCCCAAATTCATCAGAGCTTAAATCCCATCTGCTCCAAGGTTCCAACAACAAAAACTGCAACAATGTGTCTCCTCAACTGACTACCAAAGACCTAAAAAAACCTGATGCACAATCAAGGTTCAAGAGCACAGGTTTTTTGTTCTGTCAACAAGAGGAAAACAGAAGTCACACCACCTTTCGAGCAAGATAGCCATCCAGCCAATCTGTCATGGCTGCTACAACAAAGATTGTTGCAACGGCTGTTGTTGCCCATCTTTCTTGAGAGTAGAAAACTGTTACCCCAACAACAAAAAACCCCAGTTGAAATTCTCAGTCATTGATCTTGTATCTATCTGCTACGTTGTCTTCTTTTTTCAGGCCTCAGTGCTCAGTTCATCATCTCCACCCTTGAGCATTCCTCCCATACTAAACCCTAAAATTGGGATGCAGTCTGTCTGAGCTCGGTCAAAACAGAAGGAACTGGTTGTTGTTGTTGTTGTTCATCACTGGTCAAGAAGATGAAGAAGATCTTGACATCTTCACCATGGCTTGAAGAGGTTCCTCTTGAGTAGCTACTTACAACTCCTCCTCTAGACACAACCCTAGAAGAAAAGCTCAAAACAATCAAAACGGTGAAGTTGGATTTGAGAAGAGATCCAAACCAGGAAGCATAGCAGGTACAGCTGCTACGCGGCTCAAGGTCAGAATAGTAGGCAGTGTAAGAAGCTTCTGCTCGAATTCCTTGCCGTTTTTGGCGGCCACTTCTTGTCTCTTGTGGTCATCTCCACCACCAGCTGCTATCCCTTGAGTACAGCTAACAGCTTCCCCATTTCGTATCCTCCTCACTACTCTCCCATCTCCTTCCTGTTGCATCTCCACCACCACCACCACCTCCAAAGCTCCTCCAGATCAGATCTCCTATTCCCTCTAAAAAAATCAGCTCACAGACAGTGCTCGCTTCCCCCACTTTCGCCAATCTGCAATGTCTATCACCTACAATCTGCCACCCATCTCAGCTTTATGATCCAGGGTTTGAGAGGATGGAATTGCTGAGAAACAAAACCACAACCTGGGACATTGAGGGAGCTGGGTGGGTGGGTGGTGATGAGATAGATGATGATCTACTGAGTGCAGAGATAGATCTTGGTACTACTCTTGTGCAAGGAAATGGCTACCAAACACACCCAGCACACACATACACACACACACAAACCAATCCAGTAGAGATTTTGGTACTTAGACTCCTCTTGTGCAAGGAAATAACATCCAAACACACACACACACACATACACACACAAACTAATCAAGTAGAGATCTTGGTACTACGTTTGTGTAAGGAAATGAAATCCAAACATACCCAAAACACATACACACACACAAACCAATCCAGTAGAGATTTTGGTACTTTTAGACTCCTCTTGTGCAAGTGACATACAAACACAACCAAAGACACACACAAACTAATCAAGCAGAGATCTTGGTACTACTCTTGTGCAAGGAAAAGAAAACCAAACACACACACACACACACACACAAACTCCATACACCACTTCCCACACATGCAAACAATGAATCAAGATCTTGGAACTGCTTTTGTGTAAGGAAATCATATCCAAAAACACATACAAACATCCCCCACACACACAAACAATCAAACAAACACACTAGAGATGCAACTAAGAAATTGCATTTTTTGTGTGTGAGTCATTGTTGCATGATTTGCCAAATGAGAATGTAAACAGAATGATGTCTAGAGAGAGAGAGACACGCAGGCCTGTGAATTGTTCCATGACCAGAGATTTTCTTCTTCTCCTTCTTCTTCACTGTAGTTTTTTTTTAAATTTTTTTATTATTTATTTATAATTTTCATCTTCCTCTTCTCCTTTCTTTTATTTTAATTTTTTTTATCTTTTTTATTTTCTTTGATTCTTTTTTGGGTTGGAGGCAGTGTTTGGGCGAAAAAATTATATGAAAAAATGATATTCTATCTTAGATTCCTTTTTTAAATAGTTAACATTTTAGTGAAATTTTTTTGAAAAATTTTCATCACATGTTCACTCTCTGGTTTTGGTTTGTTAGCAGTTTCTTATTTCCATTGAAATAACACACCTGTGCATTATGCACGGGGTTCACACTAGTTTCTAAAAAACATTTAATGAGGTTTCGTAAGCAGTTTTTATTTGCATTTTTTTAATATTTAATGCAAGGTCCCTCTTCGCTGCTTGCAACAAACGTGATGTCAGAAAAATGAAAATAATAATAATAATAATAATAATAATAATTTTTAAAACAGTGGTGGGCATTCCAGTGAGGAGAATTTCCAGGACCTGGTAAAAGGGTGATTTTTTATAATTTTTTTCATAAACTCTTTATTGATTTTTCATAATCCTTCGTATGGTTGTCCTCGGACAATTTCAAAAATATTTTCAAATATAATTATCTCATTTTTTAAAAACTTAATTACCTCTTTTTTTTTAATAATTTCATTTCTTTTTTAAAAAACTATTTCTAACCTATGACTACTATTTCACCCCTTTTGTAACCCATCAACGTGGATATGAAAAAGCAAATTGACATGTACCTTTTCATGTTCATGATATTTATATTAATTAAAATTAAATTTTAACATTGCCATAAATAATGATGAATTATTGATAATAATATGGAAACATAATAAGAAAGAAAATTGTCATTGGTAGTGCATAGCAATGCAGAGCCCAAGGAATAATAATAATAATAAACCGAGGAAGAAGTTGCGAGTGAGTGACATTTAGTTGTGAGCATGACGAGTGAGTGTCACTAGTCGATTTGTGACACATGATGCATTTTTAGTTTACAATTCTTTATTTTATTCATGTATTAGTGGTGGTGTCTAGATTGTTATGTTCTTTCGTGACATCTCTGTCGTCAGCCAATTTGTGAGAGATGAAACATTTTTTATTTATGATTTTTTTTTTTTTTTATTCGTGTCTTGGTTGTTATGTTCTTTGGTGACATCTCTAACGATTTAGCTAATGATTTGTGGCAGATGATCACTTTTTAGTTTACGATCTTTCTATTTTTATTCATGTATTGTGATGTCCTAATTGTTATGTTCTTTCATAAAGTGTGTTCTCATGATTTTATTTGCCTTGTACTTCTGGTGGATGGTTCTCATCCTTGTCTTTTTTTTAAATTTATTTACAGGGTTTTTTCTTCTAATTAGTTGTATTATTCTCTAAAGGGCATCTCCATCCCCACACCTGCAAACACCCCTTTTCATTAAATCTTGCAGCAGGGTAGCATAAATCCTGCTGTATTGATGTCCATTTTGCAGTGGTCATTTTAACCCCTTTTTTTTAAAAAAATTCTACTATGGATTTGGACAGTGACTATTACTCATCCAGATGTAAAGATATAAATGGCCTTTGACTGTGAAAGGGGTTAAATTTTATGACGTTTGTGGGTGGGGACAGTGATCACTACACACTGTTCTATTTTAACGTAAAGGAGTTGTTTACAGTTGTGCGTGTGAAGATGCTCTCTCATACTCTGGGATCCAATTTGTGGGCGATCCTAAAACCCTAAACCTTGAGACTTTGGCCATATTAGAGCCTCATCCTGATGCTGAACAGGCCGGGGTTACAAACATGTTGTACCTTGCAGAATCAGCAGACCTGACAGATTTTACTTGCAGAATCTGCCTGCTGTTGCTCTTGAGGTTTTGTGAAAATCAGCAGACCTGACAGATTTTACGTGCAGAATCTGCCTGCTGTTGCTCTTGAGGTTTTGTGAAAGGGGGGGCGCTGTCCATGACAAATTATACCCGTCACGGGTGACCCCACTCCAGTTCTCATCTGAAGGGGCTCACTTAAAAGACTCGCCTGCCTGCCATACCTTAGTAACCTGGGCTAGTTCCACACTAATTATATTATTTTCACAAATGTTGAAATTTTTACAAATTTTTTTTTTGTTTTTCTAAGTTGGAATTTATTTTTAGAAGGAAAATTAAATAATCTAATGGAATATTCCAGAATATTTCGTTCGTCAAAATGGATTCCTCAAAATAAATTAATTACTCCATAAACATGTGTTGAAGTGACCAAGATAAATAATACAATGATTTGCCATGGACGGCATGGTCTCCAGTATGGAATTGTTTTTTGGACATCTTCGTTCTAACGTTTCATTCTCTCATTGATCGAGAGGAGAGGGAAGTCTATGACTTAAGGTGTAACTTTATTAGGCTATTTCCTAAAGGTATTTTAGGTTTTTTCTGAGTGGGATTGATGGTGGGAGTGCCAATCCTCTACAAATACTTATTAAAGAACTATTTATATATAGAATTTTCATTATTGTGTATCAACAATAGAGACAAGACACCTTTTGGAGTAGGCTCAAGAGACCTAGTCTGGAGTCTTGCATCACCAGTGTTGGGTGGTTCTTTGACTTTGTCATGACCTCCAGTTGTGACAATTTTTAGAACCAAAGCAACCTTAAGTTGTTTTTTCTTTTTTTTTTTAACTTAATTATTTATTTATTTAAGTTTTTGTTTTTGAAAATTTTCATAGAAGTAGCCTTTAAGAAAGAATAGGCCAAGGATCAACAATTCAAGGGAGGTTTTTCAGTTCTTCTTAAAAACACACCTACCAGTCTAAATGCATCCATAAATTTTCTAAGAATCTCTCCGCAAGGGTCCATATATCCTTCCCTTACCCATCAATTTTTACCCCGCCCAGAAATACTTGGGTCCTCTCTCTTTGTTCCTTCTTTTCCCCCTTTGCTGGGTGCCTTGTTTAATCAAGTTTACCAGGTTTTCATCCAGTATTGGTTCATTCTTAACCTGGAACATCCCATTTTTAACACAGCTATAGGGGTCTAAAGGGGGGGGGGGGGGTAGGCCTTTTAATAGTTTTTTCATCCCTGCCCCTGGAACCCTGGCCAATCCCCTCCTTTCTGTAGAAGTCACCCCCCTCAAATTCCCCCTGCCCCCT
>Ga0116229_10003325_pt1 | contig 26340 bp, 25 predicted proteins | sample S1TSphgellanicum_3_FD_87313 | JGI IMG/M metagenome (GOLD analysis project Ga0116229, IMG submission 87313) | Host-associated microbial communities from peat moss isolated from Minnesota, USA - S1T2_Fc - Sphagnum magellanicum MG | ecosystem: Host-associated > Plants > Peat moss > Unclassified... | reverse complement strand
GAGGACTTTCAATATCGGCGTATCATTTTCAGAAAGAACAATCACTCCCGTATTGGTATCGATGACGCTAACGGTTCCGTTCACCTGAGTATTATCGGCACCATTGGGCACAGGGGTGCCGTCGGCTGCTTTGACGATCAAAGAGCCGAATGCGAGACAGAGGATGTATGATAATAATCGCATGATCGCCTAATCCGCAGATTTCTAAGATGTTTTGAAAGTAAAACTTAGTGACCGCAAAGAAGTCAGCGATAGGGCGTTGTCGGGAAAATAGCTTTTTAACTCTTCCATTTATTGGGTCAAGGTTATTCATTACACCTACCAGACTATTGTCTGTGGCTCCTTCATCCTGATGCCTGCAATTTTGGCGCGTGCCACGGCAGGGATTATCCGCAACATTTGGGCCACTGGTCAAAAAGCACCGGCTATCTAAAAAGCTGTCTCAAGAGGCTCTGGCCGAGAAAGCTGATGTCCACCCTACCTATATTGGTCTTTTGGAAAGAGGGCAGAGAACCCCTGGCATCGACGTAGCCGAGAGAATCGCAAATGCCCTTGGCAGGAAGCTTTCACAACTGATCGCACAAGCAGAGCGGATAGCTCTTCAAAAAGTTGGCCATCCGAAGGTTTGACTGCATAGCAGAATCACTCTGGACTGCATAACAGGGGGTTGCCTTTTGGTGCAAAAATTTACCAATATTTGCTTGCTATGAAAGCAATAAGTCGTTAGAGTATAGAAACTTAGGAAAGGAGATGGCGGAAGGTCATCCTTCGACAAGCTCAGGATGACGATCTTTTAATAAAGTCGCTGACGACACAGCTATCGCCGACACGATACGAGTTATTCTCAACGAGCTGTCCGGGGCACCAGAACAGCACGTAGCAAGCGGCGGGGTATTTGGGGTAGCCCGCGCACTCCGTGCGCGGGACCGTGGCACGGAGTGCGACGGCTACCAAAAGGCAAACGGACCGGCGCAAGGGCCTGCGCCGGCTACCAACTGCACGGGATTTTAAGGGGCGGAGGCTTCGTCCGTGGCGGGAGCCTGGCCGGCCAGCGTCTCGCCCACCTGGAAGCGGGTAAAGCGGCGGATGACGATGTTCTCGCCCAGCTCGGCGATCTTGGCGTTGAGGAGGTCGCTGATCGTCTTGGTGTTGTCCTTGACGAAGGTCTGTTCGAGCAGGCACACGGTGCTGTAGTACTTGTCGACCTTGCCAGAGATGATCTTGTCGACCACGGCGGCGGGCTTGCCCTTGACCGAGGCGCTGGCGACGTCGCGCTCGACGGCGAGCAGGCTCTCCGGCACTTCGTCGCGCTTGACGAAGAGCGGCGTGGCGGCGGCGACCTGGAGGGTCACGTCCTTGACGAACGAGCGGAAGCTTTCGTTGCGGGCGACGAAGTCGGTCTCGCAATTGATTTCGACGAGCACGCCGACCTTGTCGCCGACGTGGATGTAGGAACCGATCACGCCTTCCTTGGCTTCGCGGCCTGCCTTCTTCGAGGCGGAAGCGGCGCCCTTCTTGCGCAGGATGGTTTCGGCGGCAGCGAGGTCGCCCTTGGCTTCGACGAGCGCCTTTTTGCAATCCATCATGCCCGCGCTGGTTTTTTCGCGGAGTTGTTTGACGAGTTCGGGCGAGATGTTGTTGTCGCCTTCGGGAGAAGAGGGTGCAGTGGTTGTCATGGGGGTAGCGGTAGTCGACATGGTTGTATTCTATCGTTAAGACGGTCATCGACCGCCTCTGCGGACGGCACCGTCGCGGGGCCCGCGACGGCTACCTTCCGAATCCTGTTAATCGTGTTAATCGTGTCCAAAAAATCCGTTATTCCGTCAAAAATTCTGAGACGGGAGACGGAAGGCCTAGGCCGAGACGCCGGTGAGCGATTCTTCCTCGACCGGCTTGACCGAGTCCTTGCCGAGCGTTCCGCCCTTCATCGAGCCTTCGATGATGGCGTCGTTGAGCGCCTCAAGGATGATGCTGATGGAGCGAATGGCGTCGTCGTTGCCGGCGATGGGATAATCGACCAGGTCGGGATTGGCGTTGGTGTCGGTGATGGCGACGATGGGGATGTTCAACCGGCGCGCCTCGGCGACGGCGATTTCCTCGCGCGGCACGTCAACGATGACGATGGCGGCGGGATATTTTTCCATGTCCTTGATGCCATCGAGATTGCGGTGCAGCTTCGCGTTTTCGCGGCGCATCACGGAAACTTCCTGCTTCGGCATCTTGGCGGTGGTGCCGTTGGCTTCCATCGCGTCGATCGACTTCATGCGGGCGACGCTTTTGCGGATGGTGGTGAGATTGGTCATGGTGCCGCCGAGCCAGCGCTCGGTGACGTAAAAGGAGTTGCTCTTCTTGGCGAGGTCCTTGATGGTTTCCTGCGCCTGCTTTTTGCAACCGACGAAAAGCACTTTCTTGCCGCTGGCGGCGATTTCGCGCAGGAAATCCTGGGCGGCTTCGAGCTGCTTGACGGAGAAATCGAGGTCAATGACGTAGATGCCGTTGCGCGCCTCGAAAATAAAGGGCTTCATCTTGGGGTTCCAACGCTGGGTGCGGTGTCCGAAATGGACACCGGCGTCCAGCAGTTCCTTGATATCGACTCGATGCATGATGTGCTTTTCTTCTGGTTTATGACTCCGGCGAACTCTCAACGAGCCGACGCAGCTTCCGTTTCTACGGAATGGGTGTTTGTTATTGTGCCGGCCAAACCGGCGTTATTTTCCGATCCCGACGAAAGGACGAGCCAAATCAGCGGGAGGTAAGATTATGAAGATTCACCCGTGGAAAGCAAGCGAAAGTGGAAGGTCACTCTTCCTCACTCGTCACCGGATCGATGCGACAACTCCTTAACGTCTCTGGCAATTTCAAGAAGATGCCGCGAAATCCGCTCAAGCGCGACGGTAATGCGCCAAAGCAGTGTGATGAGGAAGATGATGACGGCGAAATAGGCAACGATCAAAGACACGCCGAGCAATCCTCCCAAGAAATCCATGGAATCAAGCTCTCTACAGAATATGTCCTGACAAGGCAATAGGAATCCGCCCTATTCCCTGGGCAGAACTTTGGGGACAGCGAGATTTCTCTTCCCGAGTTCTTGAGAAAAACTTCTCCTAAATTCCGTCATTTCCTCTAACCAAATTAGATTTTCACGGAATGAGCAAGCGGCATCTCGGCGAAGCTGCATGAGCTTTGCTTCTTCTAGCCGTAGATCCAAGCTTCGGATGGCTCGAGGGTTTTCACGCCGATTATTCTGCGATTAGTGTCAGGCTTTTGCAAGCGTTCCACGCGTGGATCAAATCAAGCTCAAGCCGACGGGAGCGATAACGGTGACCCAGCAAGTTTAACAGGAAGACATGTCTGGCGATAATCCTCCTTTGGCCCGGCGCGTGTCTTGCGTATCCTCGCGAGGTCTGACACATTGGCTTATGACGAAAAATCGGCCGCCAGACCCGGACGACATCCGGGACGGGCTGGAGACCAAACCGTTTCTCGCTCACCTGGAGGACCTGCGCTGGACCATCATCCGTTGCGCCGGCGCGCTGGCGGTCGGTGTCGTGATTTGCGCCTTCTGCGCCAGATATATCCTCGACGCGCTTTATGTTCCCTACCGCGAAGCGGGGCGCGATCCGAAGGACCTCTTCAACTTGGGCGTGGTCGATCCGTTTTCGATTCACATGGAGATCAGCATTTTTGGCGGAGTCATTCTCTCCCTGCCGTTCCTGCTCTACTTCATCGGGCAATTCCTGCTTCCCGCGCTCACGCCGCGCGAGAAGCGGTTTCTCCTGCCCATCTTTTGCGCAGGCGCGGGACTCTTCGTCGTCGGCGTCACTTTCTGTTATACGCTGGTCCTTAAGAACACGCTGAATTTCTTCTTCGCTTACAGCAACTACCTCGGTTACACCGCAACCTGGACGGCCAAGGCCCTGATCGACTTCGAGGTGCAAATGTTGCTGGGCTTCGGGCTCGCCTTCGAGCTGCCGCTGGTGATCCTGGTGCTCAACCTGCTCGGGCTCGTCACCGCCGACCAACTCGCGTCGAAGCGCCGCCACGCCGCGTTCTTCATCTTCATTGCGGCCTGCTGCATCATTCCCTCAACGGACCTTTTCTCGCTTTCCGTGCTGTCGGTGCCGATGTACCTCCTTTACGAGGTCTGCATTTTCGTGGCACGCATCGTGGAACGCAAAAAAGCGAAGGCGCAATAGTGGGTGGCCCGGACAACTCGTTGTCCGGGTGCGAGTGGAGACATTCCACGAGCCCAGGAGGTCACCGATAACTTTGCAAATCCCAAGGCAACCTCCAGTTCGCTCGAAATGGTTCGAGCGAATCCGGGCAACACAGGCACACCTGTCGCAACCCGGACCACCAATCAATTTTCAGCGTTGAGATGATTAACCAGCGTCGTCAGAGAGGCGGAGACACCGTTAATCATGAATTGCACGGCCAGGGCCAGCAGGAGAAAACCCATCAGCTTGCTGAGCGCATTCATCCCGTTCACGCCCAGGACGCGCACGAGCCACACCGACTCGGCCAGCACAAAAAAGGAAATGACGCAGACCGCTGCCGCAGCCAGGGAATAGATCAGCCATTCGCCCCAGAATTTCACTTCGGTCGCGAGATTGATCATCACCGCCATGGAGCCGGGCCCGCTCAGCAGAGGCATGGCCAATGGAATGAACGAGATGTCGTCTCGCTGGCAGGACTCGCGGTGCTCATCTTCGGTTTGATGATGCTCCTTTTGCGGGTTCAGCATTTGAAAAGCGGTGCGCGCAATGAGCAGCCCCCCGGCGATTTGCAGGGCCGGCAGCGAAATGGAAAAGAACTCGAGGATGAACGTGCCCGCCAGCAGCGAGACGATGAGAATGATGAAAGCGTAGAGGGATGCCTTGAACGCCTCGGTCCGGCGTTCCTGCACCGTCCAGCCTTCGGTGATGGAGAGGAAGATCGGCGGCTTCGAAAATGGATTGACCACCGGCAGGATGGCCAGGAACGCGAGCAGGACGTCGTTGATCAGGTCCGTGAGATTCATGGAATGGCGACGCCGTCAAAACTGCACGAGAGTCGTGCGCAGGACAAGGCCGCCGCTCATCGAGCGACGGCATCGAAAATCCGACTAAGCTGGACTTAGACTCAGGGCGTTGGAGCCGCAGCAGGAGCCGTCAGAAGATCCGAGTCGCGCGGCTGCGTGAAATAGTCAGGGCTGATCATGAAGGAAGCGGGCGGATCGGGATCCTGATAATCGGTCGGATGCACGGCGGCGCGGCCGAGCGTGGCGTCCTCGGGCTGGCTGTCGGCGATATCCACGGGCGTACCGATCTGAACCAGCTTGGAGAATTTCACCGACACGTTCTTATGAATGCGCAGGCAGCCATGGGAGCGGGGAATCGGCCAGACATAACCTTCGTGGAAACCAAAACCAGGCGCAAACCCAACCCAGTTCGCCATCGGGTAGCCGACATAATGATAGCCGGCACGACCCTGGCTCGAGCTGCCCGAGTAGATGTCGCTGCCGTTGACCCAGAACCCATATTCGCCGGAGCGCTTGGTCGGGTCTTTGTCGGTTACGGTGAAATGGCCGGTCGGCGTGGGATCTGACGGAACGCCGATGCTGCACGGCGTGACGAGGAGCGGACGATCACCTTCCATCACGTAAACCATTTTCTCATTGAGCGAAACGAGAACCCTGACGTTGGCCGGGTTGGTCGGCGCGTAGGCATCGACGTGATAGGTTCCGCTGGCGAAGTTACCGCCTGTCGTCGCGCAGCCCCCGAGCAAAAATGCCGTGAAAAGAAGACAGAGCCAAGAGGCCCACGACGACCACGAAGCGCAACGCTGTGGCTGAGAAGAATTCTGGATCATGCGCGAACGATAGCACAACTCAATCGGCACGCGCTAAGATATTTGCTTTCGTAGCGGCCGCCGTAAAGCGGTGGATGCCCCAAGACCACGCTTACGAGCGCGGCTGCGGTGAGCCGTAGACTTTGCCGCTTTCCGCGAGGGCTTGGGCCAGCCCGGCGTCGTTGTACTTCGCGGCAAAGTCACTCGCGGCTTTCATCAAGTCGGCGTCGTCCGGATCATAAAAGACGGCTTTCTTCCATGCCGCGCGCGCCGCATCGAGCGAGCCGAACTGCTCCTCGGCCTGCGCGAGATACTGCCAGTGATGACCATTGCGCAGATCGAAGCAATCGGTGCGACGCGCCAGGGCCAAAGCTTCGGGCCGTTTTTGTTCGAGATAGATTTTGAGCAGGAGTTCCGCCGTGTAATTGCTGAGCTGACGAGGCGGGATGCTATTTAGAATGCTCAGTGCGCCGTCGACGTCATTCTTGGCGTTAAAATCATAATAGGCGCGAAATTCGGCGGTCAGTGCGTCAGCGTTAAGCGACTCCGCCTCTTTCATAAGCGCGTCGCGATGGGCGGGCGAAAAGGCCGGCTCGGCAAAGCAGCAGATGCGCGCGGCTTCCCAATACCATGGAGCGAGATGATCTTCCTTGGGCGAACCGGTCAGCTTGGCGAAGGCGAAATCCTCCAGCCCGTACGAATTCAGCGCGATGATATTGCGACCAAAAAGCGTGACGTTGGTAGGCCTGCCGTGGTCATAGAAATCGCAATCAAAGAGCCCCGGGATGTGATTTTGGGGCACGGTGGGCAGATCGGGCCGCGTCTCGGGCCGCGTCCAGACAGAGCTGTTGGGCGAGTAGAAAATCAAACGCCAGCCGTTTTGCCGGAGATAGAACGGCCATTGGTAACAAAACGTGCTGCAGACCACATAGTCAGGCCGATAGGCGCTGAGAAAATGGGGCACGAAAGCCGGACGTTCGTTGACCAGCCCAACTTCATGAATGAAGGCCTCGTCATATTTTCCGAAACCGGTATCGGAAAACGTCTCGCCATGGTCGAAGCCCTCAAGCTGCAACCAGCCGCCGTCCTCACAGCGATGGAAAAGACGGCCTTCGATGCCGTGCGCTTTCATCCACTCGGCGGCATCCAGAGAGAGTTCGCTGCGGCCGAGATCATGCTGACCCCACTGCGCGAGAATAAAGGTCGGCCACGCGGGGTTGAACAGGACGGTCAGCGCCATGCCCGCCAGGATCGTGACCAGAAAGTGGCCGGTCATATTCAGCCAAGCTCCCGGTTTCTGTGGGACAATCGATTTGGAAAAGGCGCCGCCGCTCAGAATCAGCAGCGGAATAAGCACGCCAAAAACCGGCCATGCCTTCTGCACCGACAGCGCCTGAACGTAAAAGTAAAAGGCGAGCAGGAGGAAGCTGTAGGAGGTCGCGCCTTTGCGCGTGATCAAGGCCACGACCATGACGAAGATCGAGACCATCGAGACCTCGGCGAAGATCGCGGCAAGTCCGCCCGACAGCGGCTCCATTTCGCTGACATAGGCGCGGATCGATTCGAGTTGGTCCTGGTAGAAAGGCAGGTAAAAGCGTGACCAGCCGTAGGGATTGACGAAGCAGGCGAGTGCGATGAGTAAGACCGCGCAGAGCCATGTCCGCATGGTGGTCCATGAAAAAGACCGCGTTGCGATCCATCTGCGCAGGGTCATTTCCACGCCAAAAAGCGCGACCATGGCCGGTCCCACGACAAAGCCGCTGTGGCTGTTGACCCACGCCACTTGCAGCAGCGCCATGGGCCAAAAGACGGTCCAGCTTGTCGTGTCGCGATGCCGCAGGAGGAAAAGGCCCGTCACCGCGATTCCCAGGTAGGTGGCGATATGCGGGCGCAAGGGAAAGACCACCTGCAAGTAGAGAAACATCAAGCCCACGCCGAAGCAAACCAGCGCGGACTGGGGCAGATCGAAGGTCTTCGCCGCGCGCAGAAACAGGCCGACGAGGAGCGAGTAAGCCAGCGCTGTTAATAGACACGGCCCCCACCAGCCGAGGCTCCAGGCAGCGTAAAGGACGATTTGGAAGAGTGGATATTCGTCGACGACGGCGTGGCCCAAATTCGGATAGTTGAAAACATCCTGCCGATAGAAAGCGGCGTGCTGAACCATCCATCGCCCCTGGGCCACGTGCCAGCCCAAGTCGACATTATCCATCATGGGCCGGAACCCCATGGCGATCACCCACGCGAAAACCAGCACGACGAAGAGTCGGTGCAGTTTCCCGTTCAGGCGATCCGCAAGGCTTTCATTCGGCACGCGCTAATAGAACTCTATCGCGAAGCAAATGGCGCGAAAAAAGTGGATGGTCTCGCGCTATCACACGAGGCCATCCACCCCCAATAACAAACAACTACTAACCCAAAGTCGGTCCCGAGGAGGACGATTGCCGCCGCAGGCCGACAATCACCTTCTGCAAGCGCTGGCGCAGGTTCAAGGTTTCCAGAATATCCTGCTTGCGCGCCACGTCCTCGATAAAGCTGTAGGTCACGATGTCCGCCAGGGCATCGTAGTCGGTAATCTCGTTGAGAAATTTCAAGATGCCCTCGGCTTGGATGTCGCCCGCATCGTGCATCGCGCCAATCATCTCCAGCACTTTGACCGACAGCGCCTCGACTTCCAGCGCGTCCGATTCTTCCGTGCTGAGAATCTCAATTTTCCCGACGTAAAAGGGCTTCTCCTGCGTGAAATTGGTGAAGCGCACCCGGCTGACCCCTTGCAAAATGAGGTTGGACGAGCCGTCCGGCTTATCGACACAGGCACGGATCAGGCCCACGCCCGCGATTCGGTGCGGGATCAGATTCGGGCTCGACGAGGTGTGCGGCAGAGCGACGGCAAACATGCGCTGGCTCTCCAGGGACTGCTTGAGCATCGCCCGATAGCGCGGCTCGTAAATATAGAGCGGAAGCAGCGCCTGCGGAAACAGGATCGCATTGGGAAGCGTCATGATGCCTACTTCGTCGGGCAGTTCCATACCCACAACATAGCATGGGTCGTGCCGATTGCATTGGACAGAATGACGTGAAAACGGGTTACATTTTTGCCATGCGGCTTCGCAGACGAATCCTCCTCCAACTTCTTTGGGCAAGTGCCGCTGCCTGCGCGTCTCTTCGCGCGGACCCCGCCGATGTGGAAAGCTCGCACGATTATCCCGGATTTGCACGACTGCCCGGCTTCATCATTTCCGATTATGACGAAGACAGTCCGGCCGATTATGACTTTCCCGTGGCAGTACCGTTGCCGGATGACGCCAACCACGTCGAGACGATCCATGTCAGGGGACACCGCTATATCATCCGCTACGAACTCGGCGTGAATGGACGCCCGACCGGCCTGTTTCAAACGCAACAATATTACGAGAAGCTCGCCGCGGACGCCGGATTTACGATCGTCAAAAGCGGCGCGGTTGGAGACGTGACGGAGACCTTCTATCAATCAAGCGGCGGGCACCAAACCTGGGTTCATCTTGAGCCTGCGATCACCGTTAACGTCCTCACTATCATGGAGTCAACGGGGGGCCCGGCGCCGCCGCCGCCGCGCCTGGCGGTAACCGCTCCCGCCCCGCCCGCTCCATCTCCCATCGCTTCTACCAATACAGATACCATGGCACCGCCGCCAGCACCGGACGAAACCTCTCCGCCTCCAACCGCCGTTGATCCCAACGATGATTCGCTTTATGACGCGCTGAGCGAAAGTGGCCGCGTGATCGTGCCGTTCACATTCCAGCCGGGCAAGGACGTGCTCGATGACTCATCGCAGCCGGAGGTCGACCGCATCGTCGCGATGATGAACCTTCATCCCGACCTTTTTCTCCGTATCGAAGGCCACACCGACAACTCGGGCGATCCCGACGACAACATGCGCCTTTCCGCGCAACGCGCTCTCGCCGTGCAGGCCAAACTGATCGAAGCCGATATCGACAAAAGGCGGCTCGATGCCGTCGGCGTCGGCGGTTTGCAGCCCCTGGCCGATAATGACACGGCCGAGGGAAGGGAAAAAAACCGCCGAATCGAGCTGGTCGTGTGGAAAAAATATCCGGCTTTTCACGCCCCCGCGCCCAACGGACAGAACTATTATCCGGGTGGGGCGCCGTCCGCCAAAAATGGGCTTTAGGGGTGGGTGGAGTCGGACATGCCATCCTCGATGCCCACCATTGGCATGAACAGCGCAACGATGTTTATCGCGATATGCAACACGGCCCACATCATACCGAGATAAATCCATAGTTTCGCGTAGCGCTTCTGCATTCGGAGCAAGATCGCCCCGACGACCGTCCAGGCCACGGCGATAAATACCACCTCCACTCGCGCCGAAATCATGAACTGCGTCAGACCGGGGAGCGGCATGCCGGGCAACGCATCCGCGTAGATCTGCTGGAATTTGGGAATGATGACGACCTGCACGAAGATGTTCATGCCGCTAAAAAGGAAAAGCAGGCCCAGGCTCACCCCGATCCAAAATCGCTTCTTCTCGGACCAGCGCTCCTCTTGACTTTGTTCCAGAGTGGCCAGGCTCATGTCTCAGCGTGGCGCGTCAACGTCCCACCGACAAGACGCTTCTGGCCTTGATAAATTCCCCAATCACTTGGTAACGAGGAAGAATTCGACAGGAAAACATGAAATAATGAAAACATGAAGAAGGCATTTTGAAGTCAGAATACCTCGGGTTTAATCCGTTCATGTATTTCATGATTTCCTGTTAAAAAATCCCGCGACAAAATGACAAAATGCGACGGTCATAGGCCGCCGCTACAGGCTGCACCGCCGCCCAGCGTGCGGCGGCTACCGGAAGGCAGAATAGCTAGAGGTCCTTCGACAAGCTCAGGATGACGATCTCTTATAGAGGGGCTTACGCCCCGACTGACGGCTGTCATAAACCGCCGCGACAACTGAAGGCGCGACGGCTGCCTTAAACAGCAATCTGCTGCGGAAAGAACCGGTCCCACGCCTCGACCGTTCCCTCCGCCACATCGGCCGATGCGACATGGCCTCCCTGCGCTCGAATTTTCTGCTTCACCTCATCCACCGCGTTGGCGGGACAAGCCAGGTGATGCGCGTACTTTCTCTCCAGCATCGGCAGATCGTTGAGATGATCGCCCACCGCCATGATTTGCAACGGCAGCACGCCGATGCCGTTCGCAATCGCCTCCAGGCATGCGCCCTTGTGATAAAACTTGTGGCTGAACCGGAAGTAGATCGAATTACGCACCGCGACCAGCATGGGCCAATCCGCCAGCAGCGGCGTCATGTAGGCGGAAATCTCATCGGCTTCCTCCTCGCAACTCGCGATGATTCCCAGCGGCGACCCGGCGTCCTCGACCAGCTCGGCATGCGTGTGCTGGCCGATATAATCCTCGATCAGTTTCCAGAGCGGCCCGACCGACTCGAAAAGCTGGTTGTGCAACAGCTCGCATTTGCGATTCCACTCGAACCAGCCGACGCCGCGCTGGCCGCGCACGAGCCAGATTTCCCGCTCCACCGCCACGACCCAATCGGGCCAGATCGGCGCCTTGCGCCGCACGAGTTCCTGCTGAACGCTCTCAAACGTGCGTCCGGTGTTGATGACCCAATGCAATGGGCCGCGCTTACGCCAGGCCGCCAGCCTCTCAAAAAATTCGGGCGAGATCGGCTTGCCGTCGGCCTCCGCGATGGTGCCGTCGAAATCGGTGCAAAGCAGGCGAAGACTGGTCGAGAGCAGCGCTGTCTTTTTATCGACCATGGTTATGACTTTCCAACGGTCCCTCCGCCGGCTTGGAAGCGGCAGGCCACACCGTAGCCCAGCGCGAGCGCCGCCGTGACCAGGTAAGGCGGAAACATCGACGGAATGGGCAGCGTGTACCACAAAATCAGGCCGATGACGGCGAGCGCGGCGCCGGTCATGAGAAATACCCGGGAGAGGAAATGATGCTCGCGCATCGTATAAACCTAGGTTTACCGGGGAAAATAACAACCCCGGATCGGGAAAATTTTTGCAATCTTCTGTTTTCCTGTAGCCGCCGTCGTGAGACGGCGTAGGGCCAACGCAGTGGCTCCGCTCTCCTACTCCGTGCTCTCACGAGCAGGGCTACGAGTAGGCAATCTCTGAATAAATTATGTTCCCTCGACAAGCTCGGGATGACGGATTTTTATATGGGGTCATTTTCAGCAAGTTGCCAACTCTCATTACCATTCGCCCATGCTCTCGCTGCCTCCCCTCCACTTCTCCAGCCTCGGCTGGCTGGCGGTGATTGGCGGCGCATTCGGCATCGGCCTGAACAAAGGCGGGCTCACCGGCCTCGGCATTCTGCCCGTCCTGCTCTTCGCCGTGGTATTTAATGCGCGGGATTCGACGGGCTTTGTGCTGCCTTTGCTCATCGTCGGGGATATCTGCGCAATCATCATCTTCCGGCGCGACGTCATCTGGAAAATTTTCTGGCGGCTGCTGCCTCCTGCTCTCACCGGCGTGGTGCTCGGCTACTTCCTGATGGGACGCATCCCGGGCTCGGCCTTCGGGCCCGTCATCGGCTGGATCATCGTGGGCTTGATCGCGCTCCAATTTCTGCGCAGCACGCTCGGCGAGAAGCTCGACCACATCTTCGAGTCGCATGGGTTCGGCCTCTTCATGGGCGTGCTGGCCGGCGTCACCACGATGATCGCCAACGCCGCCGGTCCTGTGGCCAATCTCTATTTTCTCTCCGTTCGCCTGCCGAAATGGAACCTCATCGGCACCTCGGCCTGGCTCTTCTTTGTCATCAACCTGACGAAGGTCCCGCTCAGTTGGAGTCTTGGCCTGACCAACCCGGCTTCGCTCGCCTTCGCCGCCCTGATGTTGCCCCTGGTGGTCATCGGCTTTTTCTCCGGAAGACACATCGCCACCGTCATGCCGCAGAAGATCTTCGAGCAGTTTTTGCTGGCGTGCACGGCCGCAGGCGCGCTAAGGCTCATCTGGTAATCACCGCCTATGCCAACCACGCCCAACTTGATACCTCTGCGCTACTACCTTCAGTTGGAAGCGCTGGCTGTTTTTGCGATCGCTGTTACGACCTATGCCTCATGTCAGTTTAATTGGTGGCTTTTTGGAGGCCTCTTCTTTACGCCTGATCTTTTCATGCTGGGCTACTTGTTTGGCAAGCGTGCCGGCGCACTCACCTACAATCTCGCCCACACCTATTTTATTCCCCTGCTGTTCGTTGGTGCCGGCACTTGGCTGCGTGCCCATGCGCTCTTTACCATCGGCCTTATTTGGTGCGCGCACATCGGGTTTGATCGTATGCTCGGATTCGGGCTCAAGAACGACGCCGGGTTCAAGGACACCCACCTCAATCGGCTCGCCTAGCTCTGCCAGACACTGACGCATTCGATCTGCGCGGTGCGCGGAAACAAATCGATCGGCTGGACCGAAACGAGCCGGTAACTCTTCGAGAGCATCCGCGCATCACGGGCCAGCGTGGCCGGATCGCACGAGACATACGCCAGGTGGGCCACGCGATCGAGGCAAAGCGCCTCGGCCAGCCGGACCGGCAGACCTTCGCGGGGCGGATCGACCAGCACACTCGTCTCTTTTCCCGTCGCCTCGGTCAGGGCGCGCAATTCCTCCGGCAGGACAAAAGCGGCATCGGCGTCGCGCCACTCGACGTTGGCCAGGCCAAGCCTCCGGGCGTCGCGCAGGGTGCGGGAATCGTTGTCAACGGCGAGCACGCGCTCGAAGCGTCCCGCCACCAGCTCCGTGAAGAAGCCGCCGCCGCAATAGCCCTCAAGCAGCGTTTTGCCGCGCTCCGGCAGGGCTTTCGCGATGAGGCCGCGCAGCGTTTCGCGCTGATCGTGATTGGCCTGGAAAAAACCGCTCGGCGGCACGGTGGCGTCGCGCAGCGAGTAGTGCCCATCCGCGGGACGGCTCCCGCGCAACCGGCCCAACTGCGCGTTCACCTCCGGCCGCGCCAAAAGGCATTCGCGGATATCGACCAGCTCGCGCCCGTCCACGCCGCGAAAGCCGACGCGCCCCGCTTCGGCATGCACCGTGATCCGGTTGCGATACCCGTACCGATTCCCCGCGATGATCGGCAGGATGGGCGCGTCCGGCAGCTTGCCCACGCGCGCAAAAGCCTCCCGCACCTGGTTCTCCTTGAGGCGGCATTCCTCCGGATAGCTCACGTGCTGATACTGGCAGCCGCCACACTTGGCGTAATAGGGACACGGCGGATTTTCCCGGGCCGCAGCGGGGTGGAGAATCTCGACGATTTCGGCGCGGGCATGGTGGGCCTTTCGTTCGATGATCCGCACACGCAGGCGGTCGCCCTCGGCGGCGAAGGGCACGAAAACGACAAAGCCCTGAGCCAAACGGGCGAGGCCGTCGCCGCCAAAGATCACTTTCTCGATTGTGACTTCGATCGAGTCTCCGCGCGCGAGAACAGGCTGGGAATCGGAGAGTGGCATTAAAAGAGCTATTTCAGACTCCCTCGCTCCCAAGTTGCACTTGGGAACGCCTTTTTTGTTCTTCGCGAAATTCCATTTCGCGCTAACTCAATCTACTCTGCGTTGAGATCGGCAATAAAATTGCCTCAGCAAGTGCGTTCCCAAGTGAAACTTGGGAACGAGGGGGGAAGAGAGGCCAGGCTTAGTACCAGTTCTTCAAATCGGACGGGGGATAATCATTGACGACCATGGAATCGTAGGGCGGCATTTTCTGGCTGCGATAGGAGTGGAAGTTCTGGGTCGGGAAAGGCGAAGTGATGATTTCAAACAGACCCTGACCCACGTCCATCACCATGCGGGAAACACCCTGAACGAGGAAGCCTTTGCAGAAGGCGGTCGTGGTGCCTTCGGTGTCGATCATACCGTATTGGGAGTCAAGCATCTCGGAGGGAGAGAGAACGACGTCGGCCAGGCCGCGGCCGAGCTTGTCGTAAAACGTGTCGCGCACAGGCATGGAAATATCCGCATGAGTCGTGATCTGAGGCACAAACAAGAGGATCGCGAGGGCGAGGATTCGTTTCATGGCTTCAAATTAACGCTAAAAGTGTAAAAAGGGCAAGCGGGAAAATGCGAATCAGAATTTTTGACGGAATTAACGGAATGGACGGAATGAGGAGGGAGGCCAGGACCAAATTACCAGATTTTCCAAATTAACGAAATTGGAGGTAGCCGCCGCACCTCAAAAGGTAGCCGGCGCAGGCCCTTGCGCCGGTGCCTTTCCCGGTGGCCCGGACAACTCGTTGTCCGGGTTCGCGCGGAGTCATTCCGCGCGAACAGGAGGTCGCCCGGAAGGGGCCGGTTCTGTGCTTGTCCAGAGCAAGTGATAAATGCCCCCTATCAAAGCAAGTGCAAGAGGGAGCACAAAGTAATTTGAAGTTAGAGAAATTTCATCCGCACCTTTCACACCGGAAATACCATGGTTAGCGGAAACCAAAAATAATCCAACCGCTATGATGATTCCCGAAAAATAGTAGGATAGAAAATTTACTCGCAACAGAGCACGATTGGGGCCGATAAATAAAGTCACCCCACTTGAAATCAATGCAATACCCAGGGAACCCAGCACGATGACGAAAGTAATAAATATCCAAAGTGAGCCAGTGAGCAAATTTTCGCTATGAACGCCATCCAGTAGTGAACAAGCCCTCAGCCAATATGAAACCGCGCAGATGAGATAAACTTCATCGTGGTAGGACGCTGAGATCACGTGCCCCGCTACGATTATGAAGATACCAGCCAAGCTCGTAAGATAAGCGATGAGACGAAGAGTCATGTCTCACCTCCCCTCCCAAACAAATCGAGTTCGCGGAGGACTTCCTTGGCACGCTCCTTCTTCTGCTTGGCCTTGGCCATTTTGGGCAGGCCTTTGTCGTCGATCTGGTCCTCTTCGAGCTGGCGCAGGACTTCCTTCGCGCGCTTGAGTACCGGCGCGGGCAATCCGGCCAGCCGCGCGACCTGGATGCCATAGCTCTTGTCCGTCCCGCCCGGCACGATTTTCCTCAGAAAGACGATGTGGTCGCCCCATTCGCGCACGGCCACGTTGTAATTCTTCGTCGCCGGGAGCAGCCGCGCCAGGTCGGTCAGCTCGTGATAATGCGTGGCGAAAAGCGTCCGCGCCCGCAGCGTGGTGTTGAGATATTCGGCCACCGACCACGCGATGCTCAGGCCGTCGAAGGTGCTCGTGCCGCGCCCGATCTCGTCGAGAATCACCAGGCTGCGGCTCGTCGCGTGGTTGAGAATATTGGCCGTCTCGTTCATCTCGACCATGAACGTACTCTGCCCGCGCCCGAGATCGTCGCTGGCGCCCACGCGCGTGAAGATGCGGTCGAGCAGCCCGACCACCGCGCGCTTCGCCGGGACAAAGCAGCCGCAATGGGCCAGCAGGGCCAGCACCGCGATCTGCCGGATGTAGGTACTTTTGCCCGCCATGTTTGGCCCGGTGAGAATGATGAGTCGTTCCGTTTCGAGATCGAGCCGCACATCGTTCGGCACGAATTTCTCGTTGGCGGGAAGCTGCTCCAAAACCGGATGCCGCGCCTCTTCGAGCAGCAGCAGGCCGCCGTCATTCATCTCGGGCGTCAGGTAATCGCGCTCCTGCGCCAGCGCGCCCCAGCCGAGCAGCACGTCGAGCTCATGCAGCGCCCGCGCCGTGTCCTGGATCGCGCGCAAATGGGGCACCGCCGCCGCGCGCAGATCGAGGAACAGTTCGTACTCAAGCTGCCGCGAGCGTTCCTGCGCGCCGAGGATTTTCGACTCCATCTGCTTGAGCTCCGGCGTCACGAACCGCTCCGCATTGGCCAGCGTCTGCTTGCGCGTGTAGTCGGCCGGCACCGCGCCGAGATTCGCCGCGCTGATCTCAATATAATAACCGAAGACCTGGTTGTAGCGCACCTTGAGCGACTTAATGCCGGTCCGTTCCTGCTCGCGGCGCTGGAGATCGGCCAGCCATTCCTGGCCCTCGACCGACGCGGCGCGCAGCTCTTCCAGCGCGGCATGATAACCGGCGCGAATCAGCCCGCCTTCCTTCAGCAGGATGGGCGGATCATCGGCCAGGGCGCGGCAATAGAGATCGGCCAGGTCGGGCAGCGGCGTGATCTTTTCGCCCAGTTCGCGCAACGCGGTCACGGCATGTTTCTCCAGCGCCTCGCGCAACGCGGGCAATTGTTCGAGCGAGACGCGCAGGGCAATCAAGTCGCGCGCATTTCCGCTGCCTTGGACAAGACGCGCAACCAGCCGCTCCACATCGCGCACCTGGCGCAATCGTTCCTGCAAGGCGTTCCGCTCCGGTTGATTCGCCTTCGCCCACGCCACCACGCTTTGGCGGCGCTCGATGCCCGCCAAATCCCGCAGCGGCGCGAGCAGCCATTGCCGCAAAAGCCGTCCGCCGCCCGAGGTCACCGTCCGATCGACCGCCGAAAGCAGGGTGGTTTGCCCGGAACCGGCTCGCAGCGGGTCAACCAATTCGAGATTGCGGCGCGTGGCCGCGTCCAGAATGAGCACGTCCTCACGTTGCCAAAGGCGCAGCGTGTGGACGTGTCCCAGAGACCGGCGCAGTTCATGGCCGAGATAATGGAGCAAGCCTCCCGCCGCGCTCAGTGCGCCTGCAGTGGAACGATCCTTCGCCGCCGCACTGACGAGGCCAAAGCCATCGAGCGATGCCGTCTTGAAGTGATCGCGCAAGGTATGCTCCGCCGCTTCGGGCGCGAAACTCCAGGCGTCGTGCTCGACCAAAAGGTAGGGCAGCCTTTCGCCGTCGGAGAGCGCCGAGGTCTCGAGGTCGATCTTATGTCCCTGGGCCACCACGACCTCCGCCGGGCTGAGCCTTCCCAACGCATCGCGCAAGGCTTCCGGAGTCGCAAATTCGCCCGCGAAAAACTCGCCCGTGGTTAAATCGAGCGCCGCCACGCCGAAGCTGCCCGTCGCGGGCGCGCCCTCCGTCGGCTTATTGTCCATCGGGGCCACCGCCGCCATGAAATTGTTCTGTTTCGGTTCGAGCTGCCCCGCGTCGAGGATGCTTCCGGGCGTCAGAATCTGCGTGATCGCGCGCCGCACCACCTGCCCGGGCCGGGGCGCTTCCATCTGGTCGCAAATGGCCACGCGCCGGCCCGCCTTCAGCAGTTGCGCGATATAACCCTCGGCGGCGTGGTAGGGCATGCCGCACATCGGCGTTCCCTGCCGCTGGGTGAGGGTCAGGTCGAGCAGCCGCGAGCCTTCCTCGGCGTCGCTGAAGAACATCTCGTAGAAATCGCCCAGCCGGAAAAGAAGCACCGCATCCGGGGGGATTTCGCGCTTGAGCCGATGATACTGCTGCATCATGGGCGTGAGGGCGTCGGACATGAGCGGCGATCTTAGTCAGCTTCTCCGGCCTTGAGCAGAATTTTTTTCAAGTTTCGCATTAGAGGCTGTCCGAAAATTCCGCGTGAGCTGGGTTGCAAGTCCATTTTGACTTGCATCAAGGCGCGAGGAGGGAGGATACCCTCTGCGGCCTCTGACCGACGAGCAACGAAGGAGCAAGTCAAAATGGCCGCAACCCCTCCGGGGCCGGTGTCTTTTGGCTTGCTGGCAGCGTCGCTCGCTCGTCACGTAGCGCTTTGGCCACGCTCCTCGCTCGACTTCTTGCCATCAGCCCAAAATCCTCCCGGCGGAGCCACGGGGAATTTTCGGACAGCCTCTAGAAACCCGACCCAAAGGACCGATCGATGCTGAATTCCGCCGGATATTCCGCCCTTGCAGGCCGATAACTTACCTATATCATTGCTGATTACCGCACTACGAGTACGTTTGCTTTTTTCGCCGCAATGATGCATCCATGTCTTAGTCGTTAATCCTATGAATTTTACCACGCAGGCAGCAGAAGACATTCTCAGCAAAATCGAACGCGACCCGGCGGAAGTGCGGCATTGGCGGCAGTTGCTCATTCTTTGTTTCGATCAAAAATCGATCGACACGCTGCAGACCTTGCAGGTCATCCTCGCCGCGATTGAACAGATCTGGAATCAAAAGCGGCAAAAGGCAAAGGACGCCTATGAGGAAGCCAAGCAGCAGCAGCGCGCCACCGGCAGCAGGGAACCGCTGCCATCCAATCAGGTTCACAGCGTGCAATTGAGCGTCCGGCAAAAGGAAAACTTCATCAAGCTGGCCAAGGCCCCGCAAAACCCGGCCCTGCTTTACCGCTTCGGACTTTTCCTGGAAGAGGATTTCGATTTGCCGCAGTCGGCCCGGGCGCTTTATGAACGCGCGCTCGCACTCGATCCCGACGACAGCGCGGTGGAGCAAAAGATCACCGAGGGGCTGAAGCGGCTCAACGACCGCAACCGCGAAACCGCGCCAAAATCCGAGCCCGAGCCGGTCGACCTGGGCGCGGTCATCACGCCCGAAACGATGGGCGTAAAAAGCCCGTCGCACCATCGTCCCAGCGCCGCCGCGCTGATCAAACGCAGCGGACGGCTCTCCGTGGACCGCGGCCGCATCAAGGCCAGCACCACCGCAACCATCAATCACGATTGGCCGGAGATCCAAAAGAGGCTCGACGAAAAGATGTCCCAGCTTTTGAGCCAGGCCGCGGCCATCTGTGAAACCCCGCCCCGCCCGATGCGCCTGCCTCGATCCATTGCGCCGTCGCAATGGCTCGAGTTCCTCGAAAGCCATCTCACCCTTTTCCTCGCGACGCTGGAAGCCCAGGGCATCAACATCCGCACCTCGGTGAACGTCGAGGATGCGCCGAGAAACGATATCTCGGAGCGCACCACGCTGGTCACCGCGTTGATGGACGAGATCAGCCAGGGCCTCACCAGCTTCAGGCCGGCCGAAAAAGCGCAACCGCCCAAACCGGCCCCCGGGATCGAGCCCGTTCGCCTCGAGGACATCTTCGAATCCATTGATGCGGGCAATCTCAAGGAAGCGGAAAATTACCTCAAAGGGATCGACGAGGGGGCTTACCCCAAGGAGCAGATCAGCGAGGTCTGGTCCCATCTCGGCCTGGCCTTCCAAAACAACCATGACAGCAAACGGGCGATGTTGGCCTACCAGCGCGCCCGCGAACTCAACCCGGCCAATCTTCAGGCCTGGTTCAACGGCGGCATGATCCAGCACGAGGAAGGCATGCTGCACCCGGCGCTGCAATGCTACCTGCGCGCCATCGAGCTCGACCCCGAGCAATCGAAGATCTGGTGCAACCTGGGCGCGCTGCAATTTCAAATCGGCGAGTTCCAGCACTCAGTCGATTCGCTCAACCGTGCCGTCGCCCTCAAGCCCGATTACGCGCGGGCTTGGGACAACCTCGCCGGCTCCCTTTGCGCGCTCGACCAATTATCGGAAGCCGAACGCTGTTGTCATCGCGCGCTCAATTTCAAGCCCGATTACGCCGACCCGTCGTTCAAGCTCGGCACCATTTTTTTTCAGGAAGGCCGCATGGAGGAAGCCGAGAAAGCTTTCCGCAAGGTGCTCGAACTCAACCCCGGCTATCCGCTGGCCGGGCATTACCTCGCCATGGTGCTGGCCCGGACCAATCGCCTGAAGGACGCCCTCGAAGTCTGCGAAATGGCCGCCACCCCACCCGGCGAAACGGAGCTGCCTTCCCTCGCCTGGAATGAAATGGCCTTCCACCGTTACGAGCGCGGCGAGTATGCCGAGGCCATTCGCGCCTACGAAAAGGCGCTCACCTTCACTCCGGAACGCGCCGTGATCTGGCTCGACGCCGGCGTGGCCCATCAGCAGCTCGGCGAACTCGACCAGGCCCGCCGCCACTACGAGCAGGCCGTGGAACTCGACCCCGAACTCGCGCGCGCCTGGCATAATCTCGGCGCCGTCCGGCAGGAACTCGGCGACGTCAAGGGCGGCCAGCAGGCCATCGACGAGGCCGAGCGGTTGCTGGCGCGGGGAAGGTAACTCTTTGGGTGGGCCGGACTACTTGTTGTCCGGGTGCGCGAGCGCGGCATCACGAGCGCACAGGAAGCTGTTTTTATTCGGCGGTAGCCCGCCGCACGCTGGGCGGCGGTGCCTTTTTCGGGTTCCGTCATCCTTGCTTATCGAAGGATCAGTTCCGTTTCGCTAACTTGGACTCTCCATGAGGCCGTTCCGACGTAGAACTTCGTCTATCTTGGTCTTCGTTATCGAATCAGGTACGCCATAGGAAAGACGCCTGCCTTTTTTTGTCGCGATAAGTAGGACGCAATACGTGGGCTTTTCTTGCCAAGCATAGCCGACCATCCCCTTGAAAGAATGGAGATTTTTATCTCCCATTTTCATGATACCAGTTGAATAAAGAGTAACGGATGCAGGAAGTTGGCGAAGAAGCCAGGGCGTTCCGTAAAATAAGAACACTACTCCTGCTGCAGCGATCCCAAATCCATACGGTGATCCGGCGGGAGTATCCTTGTGCAGGACGACCTTATCGAACCATCCGATAAGGGCTGCAGCCGAGGAAAGAGCTAAAACGGTAAGCGGTCGCAACCACCACAATCGAGTCCAGTATTCAGCCACCACTTGATCCGTTTGCTCTCGGTAAGCTTCTGGCTCATTCCACCGCAATTTTTTGACAGCCAGGAAACTCATGGACTCGATCCGTTGAAAAGTTCACACCACCGCACGCACGCCTTGATTAACCTTGGTGACGGCATCGGCCCCGCGCAACTGCCGCACGATCTCGTAGGACCATTCCATCGCGCTGCCCGCGGCAAGGCTCGTGATGAGTTTCCCATCAACCACGACCCGCTGGCCGCTCTGGACTTGACCCGCCGGAAACTGGCCTTGCACGCTCGGATGGCAGGTGATCTTTTGCCCCGGCTTCAACCAGCCATGGGTAAGCAGGGCGGTCGGCGCGGCACAAATGGCGGCGACCCATTGATCGCGTTCGCGCTGGCGCAAAAGCCACTCACGCACCAGACGGCTTTCGCCCAGATGCTTCGCGCCTTCCGCGCCGCCGGGCAGCACGACGACATCGAATTCACGTGCCGGATCGACATCCGCGAGATGGATATCACCAAGGTGCCGAGTCTTGCGCGCCGCCATGATCGGGTTCGTGACCAATCCCGCCACCACCGTCTCGATCTCGGCCCGGCGCAGGATGTCGATGACGGTGATTCCCTCGATCTCCTCAAAGCCGGGGGCGAGAAAAACCAGCGCGCTCATGCCGGTCGGGGTGTCAGTTTGGGCGCGATCTTGGGTAGCGCGCCGGTGGTCGAGGAAATCGAAACCGTCGCGACAGCGGCGAGAATCCGGCTGCGGCGCGTGGCGAATTCCTCCGAGCGCACGACGGGCGCGGCAATGTCATGGTCCCAAGATACCGGCAGGTCGATCCACGATTTGCAGCCCTCGTACTCGGGCGATGGCGCGAGCTTGTGCGGCAGGTTGATCTTCGAAACGCGGACGATGAGCAGGTGCAACCCGGCTTCCATCCCGGGCCGGTCCTTGTAGTCGAAGCGCTCGCGCACAATCTCCTCGCCCCAGAAATGGGCATCGTCCAGACGCGCCACCTGTTCCCACGAATTCAGATAAATAGCGTCGGTCACTTCGGCGATATATTGAAGCGTGATTTCCTTTTTGCTCTCGGGCGATGGCGCGAGGTAGCGGCGCAGGTCGGGCTTCGTTTTTTCCCACTGCTGATGAAAGCCCGTCGGGAAAAGCCAGAATTTCGGGTGCTTCGCCTGGAATCCGGTCCGCCCCTCCGCGATTCCGCCCTTGCGCAGGATAATGATTTGCGCACCGTGGCCCAGCGCCTCGACGATGGCCTCCCATTCCTTGAACGCGGGCGTGCTGATTTTGACCGGCAGCGGCTCCGGCTCGGGCGCGGTCGGTTCCTGGACGGTGTCGGGACTATTTTCCGTGATCGTATCCTCACTCATGGATTCATTCACGATAGCGGCATTTTTGCAAAAATAAAACACACCCGAGACAACCGTGATGATCAGCGCAATCCAGTAGAACGGCATCTGGGCGACGTGAAGAAACCGCGCCACGAGAGTATCCTGCGCCCCAAATTCGCCCAGGCTGAGATAGGCCAGCGAAACGAGAATCGCCACGATCTGCGAAATCGTCTTGTGCTTGCCGATGCGCTCGGCGGCGAGGATTTTTTGCTTCGCGGCGGCGATCTGGCGCAAGCCGCTGATCAGGAATTCGCGCGCGACGATCAGCACGACCATCCACATCGGGGCAACTCCACGCTCGACCAGAGCGACCAGAGCGGCCGTCACCAGGATTTTGTCGGCCAGCGGATCGAGCAGCTTGCCCAGGTCGGTGACCAGGTTGCGGGACCGCGCGATTGCGCCATCGACCCAATCGGTCAGGCTGGCCAGCGTGAAGATAAAGAACGCCGTCGTCGCCGCATAGGGCCAGGCGAACGACATCGAAATCAGCAGCAGCCCGCACATCCCCAACCGCAAAACGGTGAGCTGATTCGGCAGGTTAAGCGTGGGTGCGCGGCGAAGGGTCATAGAAAAACCGGAGAGAGCCGGTACTCAAGCATGCTCCAACTCAGGGAATTCTCAATCCGGCAGTTTCATTTTGGTGACCTGGCAACGCCGCGCGCGCGTGCGTTGTCCGGGCCACCCTATTCAAGGCGTTTAACTTAAATCGCAGTTTCTAATACGCCGCGGCTTCAGGCGTTTCTTCTCTCGAAACCGTCTCCGGCCTTGGCGTAGACCTCAACGGGCGCTCGGGCAAAAAGAGCACAATGCAGAAGGCCAGCGCCGCGGTCCCCGCGCCGGTCAGGAACGTGGTGGCGACGGCATGCCGGTAGGCGTTGAGCAGAAGGTCGTGTTGCGCCGGCGGCAGCTTCGCGATCTGCTGCACGCCCTGCTCGAGCAGGCTGGTTCCCGAGCCCGTCACCTGTGTCCATGCCGCCGGGAGAAATTGGCGCAGCCGAATCGCGACCACCGTTCCCGCCACGGCCACGCCGAGCGCGCCGCCGAGCGAGCGGATGAAGCCGGAGACCGACGTCGCCGAGCCGAGGTATTCCCGCTCGACCGAATTCTGGATCGCCACAGTCAGGTTCGGCATGACCAGGCCCAGTCCCGCGCCGAGACCAATCAGCGCTGTCTCAATCAGGGCCGTCGGTTTGATCGTGATTGCGCACCACGCCAGCATCAGAAAACTGCACGTGCCGAGCATCAGCCCGATTACGGGGAAAATCTTGTACCGGCCAAATTTGGCGACCAGCCGCCCGCCCGTCACCGAAGCAACGATCACGCCACCCATCATTGGCGCCATCAACAGGCCCGCCTTCGACGGCGAGGCACCGAGCACCACCTGGAAGAAGAGCGGCAGAAAAACGAGACTGCCGAACAGCGCCATGGCATTGAGCCCGATCACGCTCACGGCCACGATGAAGACGCGATTGGTGAAAAGTACCGGCGGCAGGATCGGCTCGCTCGCCGCTCTTTCCTGCCGGATCAGCAGTCCATAAAAGAGCGTGGCAATCCCGGCCAAGGCCACGATCACCGGCGAGGCCCACGGAAAAACCGATCCGCCCCAGCTCAGGAAGAGCAGCAGGCAGACTGTCCCGCAGGTCAGCAACGCCGCGCCCGTATAATCAATCTTATGCTTCACCTTGTTGCAGTGGGTCCGCAAGCCGATGGCGATGAGAAACAGCGCCGCCGCGCCCACCGGCAGGTTCACGTAAAAAATCCAGCGCCAGGAAAGATAGTCGGTAATGAAACCGCCCAACAACGGACCCGCGACACTGCACGCGGCAAAGACGGCACCGAAGATGCCCTGATATTTACCTCTCTCGCGCGGCACGATGAGATCGCCCACGGTGGTCTGCGCCAGCGTGATAAGCCCACCCGCGCCGAGACCCTGAATGGCTCGAAAAAGAATGAGCTGAAACATGGTTTGCGCCAGACCGCAGACGATCGAGCCGATGAGGAAAATGATGATCGCGGTGAAGAAGAGCGGCTTGCGCCCGTACATGTCGCTGAGCTTGCCGTAGAGCGGCGTGCTGATCGTTGATGTGACCATGAAAGCGGTAACCACCCACGAAAGATGGGACAGCCCGCCGAGATCGCTGACAATACGCGGCAACGCGGTGCTGACGATATTTTGGTCCAGCGAGGCGAGCGTCAGCGCCAGCATCAGCCCGGCAAAGACGGTGTAAAGCTCGCGCTTGGAGACGGGCATCTGAGGGTGGGGCGGCAAGGTCATGGGAGAGTCGTTTAACCCTAGCGCAAACCGAACGAAATGGCGAACTCCTGCGGAGGGCAGCTCCTCCGGAGGGCAATAAAGGGCGTTGGAGCAAGTTCCGAGGTATTTTTGGGTGGCCCTGCACCTGTTGGGAATTGGCCATATCGTGTCGGCGACAGCAATGTCGCGTCAGCGACTTTATTAAAAGATCGTCATCCTGAGCTTGTCGAAGGACCTCTAACTATTCTGCCTCCATCTGCTGGCCCGGGCTACTTGTTGCCCGGGTTCGCGTGGAGACATTCCACGCGAACAGGAGGTCGGCAGGTGATGCCCGGTTCCGGTGACCTTCTGTGCGCTCGCGATGCCGCGCTCGCGCACCCGGACAACACACGCACGCGTGGCGTTGCCGGGCTACCCGAAAAGCAAGTTCGCATCGCCATTCGCGCCTCCTTGGCTATTGTCTGGCCCAAATGACCAAGTCGAAGGCTTTGCCGTTTATCGCCCCGCTTTTTCTCTTCATGACCTTCCTCTGCGTGGAGGGATTTTACCCGGATCAACATTATGTCCTATATCCGATCATCACGCTTCTGGTCGCCGCGGTCCTGGCCTGGTTTTGGCGTTCGCTTCCTTCGTTGACCCCGGCCGCGCCGATCATCAGTGCTGGAGTCGGCATCATCGGCGTGGTGATCTGGATCGGGCTTGATCCCCTGGCCATGCGGCTGAATGTAGGCCTGGAACAGCTTTTCAATTCCGCCGTTTCGTCGTTCGGGCTCGAGACTTGGCAGACGCCGGTCGATTCGTTGGCCCCGGTCGGTCGCAATCCGTTCCTGCTTTACCCGCCCGTTTGGGCGTGGTTTCTATTCGGCTTTCGCGTCGTGGGCATCACCCTTTGCGTCCCCATCATGGAGGAACTGTTTTGGCGCGGGTTCCTGATGCGCTGGCTGATCGAGGAGGACTTCATTTCCGTGCCATTGGGGACGTATCAGCACTTCTCCTTTTGGATCACGACCGCCTTCTTCGCCGCCGTGCATGGCGCCGAGTGGCCGCTGGCCGCCTTGGTGGGAGTGCTCTACGGCGCGTGGTTCGTCCGGACGAAAAGCCTGGGCAGCATCATGCTCGCGCATGGCGTGACGAATCTGCTCCTCGCATTCTACTGCCTCGTCACCAGCGACTGGCATTTTCTCTCCACGGTAGTTAAACCCACCGTGCTCAAATAATTAAGTTCAAGAAAAAGAAATCGGCCTGCACTTTGAGGCTGTCCGAAAAATAGGCGTGGGTCACGTGACGAGGCGAATTTGGGCCGAATCGAGGCGCGATCGACGAGGTCCTGCGGACGGCAGTAAAACTTTTGATACTGCTTACTGCCGTGCGCAGCACCCCAAATTCGCCGTC
>Ga0116229_10003324_pt1 | contig 26351 bp, 20 predicted proteins | sample S1TSphgellanicum_3_FD_87313 | JGI IMG/M metagenome (GOLD analysis project Ga0116229, IMG submission 87313) | Host-associated microbial communities from peat moss isolated from Minnesota, USA - S1T2_Fc - Sphagnum magellanicum MG | ecosystem: Host-associated > Plants > Peat moss > Unclassified... | reverse complement strand
TGTTGTCGAAGGTTGAGTGGACCAAATTGGATGAAACAAATGATGAATTTTGTAACATAGTAGGTGCAATCAAAATGGTTAATTTATATTTTAAATGTTGATATTTATCAATAGGGGATTTGGTTTGAGATTATTAACTTCCATATATGTATATATGGTGTATAAATTTATTTTTCATATATTTTATAATTAAAAAATAATAATGAACTTCTAAAGTGCTAAATTATGGACTACCAACAACAAAAACAATTACATAAAGATTTCAATTTGATCCAATTATTGAAATTATGGTTGTCAAGAACTCAAATTTAGTTAGATGATTTATCAATGAAATCAAGTTTTAAAATTTTCACACTATGTCAACTGAATATTATTATTTATGAACTTTTGTGTCATATTTGAAAACAATGGTTTTTTTATGAAGTCCATATCATGTTTATATATATATATATATATATGATGATGATATTGATCTTTATGGTGATCTGAACATAGATGCAAAGCAATTATTCAAAATCAATGGATTGTTATTGCTCGATGGTAAAAGGTAATTTTCATTATCCATAAAACTTATGGTTACGTACTTATTTTGACATTGGAAATCTACACTAAAAAGTTCTTTTCATGACAAAACTACAAAGTACAATACTCCAAATAGAACTATTAGAAAGTAAGTGCAAAACATTTCACAACATCATAACATAATTCCAAAAACTTCAAAAATCAAGAAGATGCAAAATAATAATAAATAAATAAAATATTCAAAACTAAAAATACAATTTGAAAATGAACTTGATTTTTTTTTAAAAGTCAGGAATATGTTTAATGCAAAATAGTATCTAATCATAAAACTAGTAAACTAGTCAATACATAAATAATAACTATGCGATATTAACCCCCTTAACACCCAACAACATAGACATCTCAAGTTTCGAAAAAATACAAAGGAAGTGGACTTATGAGGATGTTTTTATGTGTCACTTTTTAATCTCTTCAATCTATTGTATTTAGAAGGCACATCATCAAATGGATTTTTTCCTTTGCAAAAAGGCAAGGCATTTTGAAAAATGAAACATCAATTTTGATTAGCATTTCACTTTTTTTAATGCCCAACTTTTTTTTTCCATTTTTCTCCCTTGATACCTAGTGAATATCCCAAGTATCATCATGATATGCCAAGTATCATAGGGCAAAAAATGTTTTTTTTACCATTACTAGTGTTTTACATCAAGTAATGCCCTTCTCAAACACCCCTTCAATTTCACTTTGGACAAACGTTTATTTCAAGAACTCCCCATTCTTCAAGCCTTATTTCACATTAAACAAAACCATAAGAAATGCATGGAGCCTACCTGGGCAATGGATGGAATATTTGCAAATTAAAGGGTTTATGGTTTGTCCAATATGCTTATGTTGATTCAAAATGACATTGTTGTGTTGGTGCATTTGATCATATGTGATTTATTTGTGTTTCATTCATAATGGTGCTTTTTAAAAAGGTGAGTTCAATATTATATTAATTTGTAAGTGTTTGTAGTGTTAGTGATTGAATTGTTTTAGTCAACAAGTTCATGTTGAAATCTCCAATTATCATAATTGGACAATTTGAAAACAATATGAATAAAGGTTCCCAAAATCAAATTGAAAAATGGCATTTGCATTTTAGATGGTTTATTTAGTGCAATTATGTACAACACGTCTCATGTGTTGTCATTAAAAATGCATTAACAAATTTGCCATCCAAATTTGTGAATCTTGTTGTGGTTTGTGTTAATGATATGTTGTTATCATAAATATCATAGTTCCATGTTCATTATAACATGGCAAAAATATGAAATTTTTGTGACAAGGTGTTGGAAATATTTGAGTTTATATGGACAATTTCAATTCTTGTTTCATTTAATCAAAAAAATATGAAGATGCTAACAAATTTGGATATGCAAGAATTTTTTCAAAATGTAATCTTAAAGAATGGTGGTTGAAAGATTCTATAATCATAAGTTTTGAACATTACAATTTGAGAAAAATTGTTGCAAGTTTGTATTGTGCATTTGTTTTTAAAATGTAAATGTTATTTTGAATGAACCTCTGGTAACATTGTATATGTTGAACCATGTTTTGTTACACCAATTGAATCAATTACTAAACAATCAAAAGATAATCCTTGTGAAGGGTGTGTGGTGCATGTTGCAATTAATTGGATTGTGAATTGACTTTCATGATGGGATGGGAAGGATTAATCCCTATTTTGTATTTTAGCAATTTTACATTTGAATGGTGTCCATTTTTTGTCAAGCCTACGGAATTTTTTGTACATTTGTAAAAAATATTATTCGTGTGTTATGTATGATTCAAAGATAATGAAAAAGTGTCCACATTAAATATTTTTAAATATTTTTAAATATAATATTAAAATTTTCATTAACACCATTCATGAGACCATCACATGTTTTATAATTCTTTACACACAATTCCAATAACATTTTTCTCTTGATGAAAACTTCGTAATGCAAACAAGTTATTTGAAATTGTAGATTTGATCAATTTAAAATGACATGAGCATGTTTGTGAATGAACATTGCCTACCAAGAATGTAATGTTTGGGTTAATGTCTTTTGAAATACATTTTTGTTATGTATAATTGTTTTGGCATTTGTGTAAAATAAATGTAGCAAAATATATTTTTTAATTACAAGAATAAATGAAGCTTTGGGGGGGAAAAATGCAAAATAATCCTTAATAACTTTGGAAAGGAATTGAACCCCCACAACAAAAGAATCTATGTGCCCCTCCCCTTCATCTTCCTAAAATCGAAAGAAAAAGAAAAAAAAGAAAAAAAGTGATTTGAAAGGAGTATAATTCACCTATATGTTGTTTTCATAGTATCATAATACCTTGGTAGCTTCAACATTAATACAATTATTTTATAATTTGTCCAAAAAAAAATTTAATTCATTTTTTAATCTGCCAAATTTTCAAAAAAATTGCTTAAGATGTGAAAGTTTGATCTTTGGTCATCTTGACAAGAAGATACTAAATATAGGTCCACCTGACCATTGAAACAATTCAACTTGTTTTACAAAAGTACCTTAGAATAATTTTATTTCTTACTATCAAAAAAATCAAAATTAAATCCAAGTGCCGAACCAAAACTAAAATTAAATTAATTATTTGACATTCATGTGCTAAATCCACCAAAGTGTTATTATATTTGGTCAATTTTGACTGGCCCCAATATTTTTAGTTACATTTAACTTCTAACTGCAAAAAATGTAACTTTTCATGTTAGTTTACTACCATGTTTAACATATAAGTTTTTGTTGGGAGGACAAATTTTAGGGAAAGGAAAATGTGAAATGGTCACATTATACAAGCTTAAAATCAATTTACATATTGATCAATTTTTTTTTCAAATTATTAATTAATTATTAGGTTTGGAATTATTATAACTTTCATGACTTAGGGTAGTCTATTGTAATAATGTCATATGAACAATTTTAAGAATCTTATTATAGTGTACCATAATTATGATGGTTTTCAACAAGCTCAATGTAATATTTTCAGAAAAAATAATTCCTAGGGTAAGACGACAACCCTTTAAGTCCTTCATATGAGTTCATACCTCATTCACTTGTTAAGTTCAGTCTTACCTCATGCACATGAAGGTCTTCCATGGCTTTTTTTCATTAGGATTGTGGTGCAAATCATTGGTGTATGAACATTAGTGTAAATGGTGAAACATGAAAACCCACAATCATAATAGCAAGCTATGTTTTTCTATTTTGATCTAAAATTTGAACTTTTATATCAAAAATTGCATATGGAGTACAAATATGCATGAAGAAACTAAACACACAAACATTCAATGTGCTAATAGGTTCCTATTAACACACATTGTTGTAATTCAATTCAATTACACAAATACAAGTACAAAAACAAAATATTTCAATTCTTAATCTAAAACAATATAAAACATAAAATGCTCAACCATATTCGAAATGTAATACAAAGTAGCAAAAACATAATGGTTCAAGAAGTGAAACAAACTTCCCTTTATCTTTTTATTTTCATTTCAATGTAAACTTTTATGTCAAAAATTACATCTAAAGTACAAACATGCATGCAATATTGAATACACAAACATAAGCAATGTTAACAAGTTATATTTCTACTAAGACACATGTTTTATAGTTCAATTTGAAGATCATGTGGTGGCAATAAATCATGAATTAACTTGTGAGTTTTTTTATGTATCCATTTATCAATTGTTGTCCTAATCGAAATTCAAATAAAATATGCCCTCTTTGTTCAATGCTCGAATTGTTTTAGATGACTAATTATAATTCATTATGATGGTTGTTGTTGAGTCTAACAAAGGTTTAGACAAGAAGTTTTTCAACTTGGAAGTTGTAAAAATATTGGTGGTTCATTATAATGTTTTTTTTATATGGAGCATGGTCAGCAAACAACAACATGGATAGGGAAAAACAATGTCATGGAAACAAAAACTTTTGAAAATAACAAATTACTTGCCATTGTACAATGTCATTCTAAATTTTCATTTGAATGGAACTAAATTTTCACAAAACAATTAATATTTACTTTTTCATCATTCGATCATCACTAATAATGCACAACAACATGAAGCCCAAATACTATTTAGGTTTTTTCCTAGGTCATTTGTTGGTTTCACTTTTGGTTTTATTAATTCCACTTGTGATATGAATCACTAATCTAAATTTTGGAACACGAAAATGATGTAAATCAATGATGAAAAAAAATAAAATTATCATATGGTAGATAAATTTTGAGACAAAAAATTACTAAAATAAAATTACCAACCAAAACAATAGTTGAAAATGCTACATTATTTTGGTTATGCCTTCATCAAATATCCTTATTAAGCATATTGCACCACTAAAAATGTAAAACAAGAAAACAAATAAGAAAAAAACTTACATTGTGTACGAACAAACATTTTAACCATTAAAACAATGCAAATTTACACCAAAAAAACAACTCATATTAGACTTGTCTAACATTTAGGGGTTAAAAAAAGGTTCCTCCTTCAAAATGGAAGATGTTCCTATTGAACGCCAATAAATCTTAAATTTTTAAGGTAGTTTCTAACTACATTAAGAAATTTTTCATGAAACATATATATATATGGAAATCCATCCATAATAAGTATAAGGCATGTTGAAACAAATGTAAACACATGAGATGAAAACTAAAACAATCAAAATAGTAGTAATGAAGTAAAAGACCTAATGTTAAAAGGGCATCCTTTGCCACAAATTAGCTTGTGATGGAGGTGCATTAGCTAATATGTGTGGAAGAGATAAAAAATTATGACTAGACATGGTAGCCTGTTGAAGAATTGTGATGGTTTATGCATGCTGGAGGGTTATATAAGCATCGAAGGTACTAAAGAGGTCTATTGATGGTAAGCTATATTGGCATGTACACAAAAAGTCAAAAAAAATAAAATCAAGGATGGAAACAACCATAGGTCTTTATGGCAAAAGGAATGAACTCATCTCTCAACATTCATTTTGTGTAAGATCATGCCTTGTCTTTAACAGCAACTATTGTTGCATGCGGTGTGGTTGTCGAAACATGCTACACCGAATTTGTATGAATCAGATTAGTAATACAACATTCGCCAAGGTTCAAAAATCATCTTTGATGATGACAATATCCATTCATCTTCATATATGCCGGGGAAAAGGTGGGAAACCTTTTTCTATATGTGAGTTCCATTCTCCAATGCGATAGCTATAACGATATTTCGAAGTGTATCATGGGCTACAATGCATTCACTTTCGCACATACAACATAACGAATGGATACCCAAATCATCGATGGTATGATCACATTAGCATCATGAAAGATGTGCAACTGTAGGATGTGGTATACCAAGACACATATGTAATGTTGTAAGGAAATGGGTTGAAGACAAACGAAATGAAAAGGCACTATAACAAGCTAATAATCAAACCCTTGTTATTGAGCTTGCATAAAAGTGAAGACATGTTCCCATGACATCTGAAGAAGCGTTGACTAGAAACGAAGTAAATTCCAATTCATGCAGTTAATCCATAAAAAAAAATTCACATTTGAGAGTAGGATTGCACCATGCACTAGATTTTTAAATGGTAAAACATGTGATCAAACGACCTCAAATGTTTCGAATGTTAATGCCATGGAGTTCAATCATTTGAATGTTCATCCATAACTTGTAATAAATTTGTACTTAATTTTTAATTTAGTTTTAGTTCATTTTTGGTTAGCTTTCAATTAAGTTTTAGTTCATTTTTAGTTAAATCGTAACTCATATTCAGTTCATTTTTAATGAATTTTAAACTCATTTTCAATTAAATCTAAGTTCACTATTAATTGAATTTTAATTCATTTTTAATTGAATTTTAGTTCACTCATAATATACATATGACTGCATATGGGCACACATGGGTGAACATGGGCCACATGTAGATTGAAAACTTTCTTGAATTAGGTGTTCAAGGGGTATAAATAAAGGTAGAATTTTTTATTACTTTCAATTTGTTCAACACTAATTTTGGGTATGTTTCTTATCATAACCTTGTTTTTTTTTTAATTTTTTGTTTGTAATAAAATCTTGTTGAATTCTTATTTCGCACATGTTGTATTCTTGTGTTTGTTTGTTTTGTTTCATGATTTGGATTTAGAATTAAATCTGTTTTTTTTTAATTTTGATTAAATTTCTTTTGTAGTCTTGATTTTTTTTCATGCCTATGACATCAAATAACATCGCATGAATATCCCATTGTGCTACTTCGAAAAAAATACATCAATCTCTACATGTGCCACCACATCAAAAAGAGTAAGATGATCATCCTGCTGGAAACAAGAGATTAATATAAGGGCGATCAAAGTCCAACATTCTAAAAAGACATAAGCAACAAGTCGAACCATTGAAAAAACACTTAACCCATTAAAAAGCAATATGGGTGATCAAAGTCCAACATTCTAAAAGGGCGTAAACAACAAGTCGAACCATTGAAAAAATGCTTAACCCATTAAAAAACAAAAAGAATGATCTATCGATGAGCCAAATGGTGCCTTACAATTGAGAAGAGGCATGGTTGAATTTGTTATTCTTGACGTTTGGGTTTCACCCTACCAAGGTGACACAATTCTAGGTAGTTTGGTGCCCATTCCACAATACAATACACTCCAACAAAACCTTAATTTAGTGAGATGGAAGAAGAAAACTCTAATAGTGAACACCCTGCAAAAAAAACCTTAATTTTTGGGTGTGGGAGGATGAAGAAAACCCTAATAGTACAGCACACTCCAACAAACCCTAATTGGGTGGGAAGGAAGAAGGAAACCCTAATATTGCTAATGCTCCTGTTGCTGTGAACACCACGACGATGGTGGAGGATTTGTGTATCAATACCTTGCTTGCGGTTGCAATGGAGGAGGCGATGGCAAGTATAGGAGCATCCGACGATCAAGTCTCTCCATTCTCCACGCAACAACCGTACCCGGAGCCTCACATTATAGCACCAGCAACGGAGGAGCAGCAGCAGCAGCAGAAGAAGAAAAAGAAGACTTCGTCTTCCAAGAGACACAGGACTGCTGATGTTGATGATGCCCCCGGGGAAGCAAATCGGCGGGAGTACTACGAGTGGAGTCATGGCGCCGTGCATTCCTTGCTCGACATCTACGAGGAGAAGTACTTGGCCTTGCAAAGGGGGAACTTGCGGGGTCGCCATTGGCACGAGGTGGCACTCCATGTTAGCGCTCGTGAGGATGGTTCCAAGTCTGCCAAGACCAGCAAGCAATGCAAAATGAAAATCGAGAACCTTAAGCGCCGGTATAAGGTACGTCGCTCTCTGCTAGACTTTCTTCAACTCCTGTCAAGAGGATTGATTTCTGGAAAAAAAATCACCTCCGAAAGTCACATATCTCAGAGGTCAACACCACGCTCAACCTGCCACAAATGTCCACACATTAAGCAGGGCTTTTGTAACCCTAGTGTGGTTCTCAGTTCAGATTGCCATCCTTGCACTGTGATCTAAATATTTTTCTCAACAGGGCTCGTAAACCCTAATTTTGCCATCAGATTTAGAAATTCTGAGAATGCTTTTTTTCTCAGTTTTGAATCTTCAGAAAGCATCATGTCAAAAGATTTAAACCCTATTTTGTCAACAGATTTGGAAATTCTCAGAATGCTTTTTACAGTTTTGAAATCATCATCAGAAAGCATCATATCATAAGATGAAACTGTCAGAAGTGTGCAGTTCAAAACCCATAGGTATGGACGCGTCTTTTGTAGGATAATTCATTTACTGTGTTCAATTCCATAGCCATAAACAGACAATGTGACCAAAAGAAGTTTGCACCAAAAAGAATTTAGGAAGTTCTATGATTTTTTGGTGTGCCTATTGAATACATTGGTGCACTGGTTTATGTGTAATCTAGATGGAGAAAACACACAGAGTTGGCAACCCTGTATCAGCAGGTAGCAACTGTTGTTGGCCTTACTATGACCGACTGGACAGTATGCTGGGGTTCACACCTAAGAGTAATGTGGGGATACAAAAGGAATGTGGTGATACTCTTTCGAATTCAGATCCTCTGTTGTCACGTGATGTCAATCTCAAGCTAAAAGCAAGACTCAGCACCGATCCAACTACAGAATTCCAGGGAGAAAGTGAAATGCCAAGTGGGATAGGAAAGTATGAAGAAAGGGATGTGTCAGCAGATGGTGGGGAAGGCAATCCTGAACAGCTTCCAGAAACAGCTCCTGTTCACCACAAAGACAGCAAGACTGATGCAAGTGAGGTCAACACCATACTCAACCTGCCAGGCACCTCAGGAGTCAAGCAACAAAGCAAGCCTCCTGTGCAAAGTCCACTCACAAATCCAGGTGTTTTGCTGGTATGCATCATGTTTGCTCTGCCCAATTCTTCAGCTTCTATTCCATCTTTTGTGGAAGTTATGCTATTTTATGTGGGTATGCTTTACTGCTATCCGCTCATGACATTTTTGGAGGGCTTTTTGAAGCTGATATACATTTTAGGGTGCACCTGTAACTACTGGTTGCTGGCACCTGAAGCCAGTGGAAGTTTCAAGAAGTTGGGAGAAGTTTTCTGCATTGGGTTAGCCGCAGCTCTTTTATGTTGGGTTGAAGTAGTCTGCAGCCAGACAGAGCAACCATCAGTGATGAGTGGTGATTTGGTTATCTGAGTGGACATAATGAGAGCTTGTTATTGAAAGAATCATAAACCAATACACCAAACCAGTGCTTGTTGAGGGATCTTGCAGCAGTGAACAGTAATGTAAAGTGTTACACTGCAACAGGCCAATAGTATCACAGCATTTGCAGAGGTGTTAGTACGCATAGAGCAAGCCAAGATGGAGTTGCACAAAGATCTGGAGCGGCAACGCACTGAAGCTGACCTGCGGCGTACTGAAATGGTGCTTCAGAATCAGCTGGAAATTGCGAAGCTCTTTGCAAACAGCCAAAAGTGCAGAGCACGGTCACCATCTTTGTCTGAGTCAGAATGAGGTGAGGAAAGCTCATGCAAACTCTGTTTTACAAATTTCAAAATTTTCCTGCTCTTCTTCTGTTCAGTGATTTTCTACCACACTGTCTCTATGTCTCTTGGCTGCATGGATCTGATCTTGGTTCAGACATCCCAGCAATTTTGAGTTTTACTTTTGATTTATTTCGGTTTCTCTGGGTTGCTCTTTTAACAAAAAATTAACCTTTCATGTAACTTGCACTAAGAATAGTCTTCTTTCTTGAATGCTAAGCTGTTTATGGTCTTTGTCTACTGGTTGCAGTGAAGGACTTTGGATTTGGATGGTTCCACCATCCTAGAAGTTTCATTCTCAGGTACCAAGTTCTGACTTCCCAATGTGAATATGTGAGGTGGTTCCAACTTGACAGGGCAAATGCCCTCAGATGGAGGTTAAGGCTCTTCGTGAAACCACATACATGTAATTTTCTGCATAAATTTCCTGTTAAACTCTGAGTGAACAGTCGGTATATGTCTACATTGATACAAGGGCATTTTTGAAATGCTGCCTAATGAACTCTCTGCCCCTCTGAAAGGAGTTGGATTTAGTGAGGTGCTATGCTGCTTTCAGTCCACAGGCCTGAATGAGATACAAGAGCAGCAGTGGCATGCTTGTGTGCCCCCCTCCCGCCCCCCCCTCAGGTGCAGACAGCAGTTGACTGAACAGGAATTGACTGAGGATGCAGCAGCAAACAAGAGGTGGGAGTAGATGAACTATGTTCATTCCATTCCTTTTCAGTGTGACAAGGGTGAGGTTGCTCACCTACCTCAGATCACTCAAGCCTGCACCTTGTCCAATAAAGGCTTCTAGCAGTCTTGCTCTGAGCTGTTCAGCATATGGAGAAACGGTGGTTCCATTGTGGATGCAACATGGTCCCCAAAGCATTTCTGGATAAAGAACCAAGCTGGGTTCTTAAAAGAATTAAGCCTTTGTGATGATTCTCAATTCCTGCTCCAAAACTTTACAGAGGGGAACCCTGAGTTTCTGATTGGAGGTGAAAACCTGTAATCGTCATGTGTGGGTAATAAGAGCATGCAAGAGTTGTAGAATGGGTATGCAGGTCTTGTTGCAGTTGGGAGCAAACATAACCTCTTCAAAGGGGATGTCCATCTCAAGTTATTAGACTATCAAGCCCATTTGTCAAAGCCCTAGATAATAAGTGTCCTTCTTGATGGGCACTTGTTGAATGCAAAGCTCTGCATTCAGCTCAAATAGTGTTGTGGAGCCTAGTCCGTATTAGTCATACGGAAATTTATTACTAGACATGGGCATTCTTAAAAAGGATCTTTATGTGTAATAGTAATTTAAATTCTTAATAGATTCAATGCATGTTGTGATATCTACATGTGTGGGCATTCCAAGGAATTGAATGATTGACGAATTTGGTGAACAAAGCTTGTAAACAATGTTTTGGTAGATGCAATTCATTCTATGAAGTCATATTCTTGATTTGGTGTCATGGAGAATGCCAAATTCTAACTCTCTTTTGTTTTGTCAAAATGGGTGGGGAAGATTAAGTGTAATTTTGTTATACATGGCAACATTTTCACAAGGATACTAGTAGTAGGCATTTGATCACCTAATCTTTGGGCATTTAAAGTCTTATGAGCTTTCAAGGCCTTTTGCCATCTTAATGTGGGAAGGATCTTATTGGAACATTATTGTGTTATGAAAATATTTGTTGCCATTGTAAATAGTCACAACAATTTGTTGTAACCCAATTGGAAACAAATTACATCTAGGTGTTGTATCTAGTTGCGATATTGATGTTTGTGCATGTGGTAGGACTAGGGTGGTGAAGTGGTGGATGCTAATGGTTATATTCTTTGGAGGAGGAAAATGAATTATTGCAATCGAGATGTTACTTTTGGTAGTTTTCCAAATTTTAGGGTGCAAATGGACTATAATGAATCACTCAAAACACGTTTTATGTTTTTTTCCATTTCTCTAAATGAAATAAATGCCAAACATTTACAATCATAAAAACACATTTACGAAATTTGCAAGCTCATTTTGCAATTGATTCAAACACCAAAGTTTTATTTGTAAGCTTTCAATAAGCCAATTAATGCCTAAAGAAGTGAGATTAAAAAGTGATAATAACCAATGTTGTTCAATTCATTTTTTTTCCAAAAGAACCTCCAATCTCAATTTTGACATATCGAAAAAGTTTTGGTAGGTTCTTTAAGCATAAGTTTGGTCCTAGTTTTTTACAATTTTTAAACATGCGATTCTAATTTTGACCATTTAAAAAAATTCAAAAACCTTTGGGCTTGGACTAATAGCATGGTTTTAGTTCCATGTGCAAACTACTATTCCCCATGATTGGAAAATTTATAGGTGTGAAATTGTATAACAAGTTAAAACTGAAAAATGTGAAGCTAGGGCAATTAAGTGTACCAAAGAAGCCCAAATTTGTAAACATCCTTTTATTGCCTTTCGAGCTCAAATAGATGTTATAACTTTCCACATGACACATCCAATGCCATAAACATGGCTCAAATTCATCAAGAAAGAAATGAGTAAGATACACCTTTTGGAAGCAAAGGGGGTAAGTGTTTGATGATAGGATAATTTAAATAATTTGTGTTTTGAAGCTTAAGATATTCAAACATTGGTCTCTTGTATATTGAGTTCAAAGAGATTTTGTAAAATTTTAGTTGGTGCAACCATAATCCTTAAAATCATTCAAAAGGGCCAAGAAATGAGGAAGATTTAAAATTTAAAAGTAAAAAAGCTTTATGGTTTTTTTCCTTTGAACAAGCTTGTCCTCTTCTTGCTTTTTTTTTGCCCTTTGTTTCTCAATATTAAAGATGTTTTGTAAGCCTTCCCTTGGCGCACACATAGCTAAGAAGATTTTTAGAAGAAAAACAAGAAAACAAGAAAATATGGTAAGTGTTTAGCGATAATGTAATGTTTGAGAATAAACATAGTTACCTTATTGAGATTGACAACAAAGTAAAGCCAATCAACTAACTATAAGTTCAACCTACTTGGTGACTTCTAAAAAAACTTCAAAATGTTGAATTTCAAGGTGTAGTCCTTGTGTCAATTCCACCAATTTAAGGTCCTTTCAATTGTTCCTCGACAACTATTTGTCACATAGAAAATTATTTTTCTCATTGCTCTTAATGTTCCTTATGTTCCTTATGTTCCTTCATCAATGCCCCCCATCATTCATTTGTTGCTTGATTTTTAAAAAAAATCGTACCTCCATGTTTTCACTATTGTTTTCAATGTCCCCCCATTGTCTTTCATTTTTCATTCATTGCCCTAAAAAAATCTTTTAAAAAAAAATAGTTGCACCATGGCATCTTTCAATTGATCCCAACATGCCTTGTCACCCCTTGTTGTCCCTCATCATTATCATGTCATTCTTCATTGTGCCTTATTGGTAGCTTGTCATTCATTATGTTATCTTCCATTGTTGGATTGTCATTCTCAATGGTTAGCTTGTCATTCACTATGTGATCTTTCATTGTTGGCTTGCCATTCTCAATGGTTAGCTTGTCATTCACTATGCGATCTTCCATTTTTGGATTGCCATTCTCAATGGTTAGCTTGTCATTCACTATGTGCTCTTCCATTGTTGGATTGCCATTCTCAATGGTTAGCTTGTCATTCATTGTGTGATCTTCCATTGTTGGCTTGCCATTTCTCAATAATTAGCTTGTTGTTAGTCCGCCATTCTTGGTCTCCCCAATCACACAAGAATGCTTGAATTTGTTGAGACAATGAGACATGAATGTGCACACAAGGACATTCATGAGGTGTGGGAATCAATCCGGTAGCATTTTTGAATGATGGACCAATTGACCAAATTTGAACAAGCCGATACACTAATTTCAACTCACTCTTGGATGATTTATTATCATTGTATTGTTTTTAAAATTTTAAATCTTTTATTTTTGTACTTAATTTATTTATAAGCAATATATTCTAGTTCTTCTTATGGATTAATATTTTTTTTGGGTGTTGATTGATTTGCAAGTTTTGTTCGTTTTTGAAGGAGGTCTTTGATAATGAGCTACAATAATAATAATAGGTCTTGATTAGGGATCTCACATTTCATTTCATTTCATTTTGGAAAGAAAGTTATTTTTACATATAGTTTCTATTTGTTCATTTTCAAGTCATCATTTCCAAATTTTGCATGTAAAAGAGAACGGTTCAATTAGGAATGTCATATGTGTGTATATATATATATTTTTGACAATTTTGTGAGGTAGCCACATTGGCAATCTTTCATTCACAAGAGGAATTAGCCAAATTTGGCAATATTTCAAAATATTAACGTAAGAGAATCTTAACCACAATTTCATGTTGTAGGCAGTTATGGCGATTTTTGGCGAGTTGTTTTTAGGATTTTTTTTTTTTTTGGGGGGAAGGGAGTTTTGACAGAATATTCTTTTTTTGGATTTTAAAAAAAAAAATTATTTATTTATTGGCAAAATGGCGAAAGTTCTCCACAAAAGAATCAGTAGAATTTTTTTAAGATTCCTGCTCTAATGATTGAAGATGCTAGATCCTTGGAATCCTGCTTGTCTCCCTGTACATCATCTTGCAGCTTGGGTTCATGCAGTGATCACATGAGAGCTATGAGCATGATGAATGTGCAGCTGGTGCTGCAGTTTGAGTTTCTGAGTTTGCTTGTTTGGAGGGGGATTGGGGTGTTCTGAGCTTCACCCACTCTGAGTCTGGCACAAAGGGAACATAAGCAGAGAAATTTAAGAATCCTGCTATTATTGATTAAGATGCTAATACCTGGATTAGCTTGACTCCCTTCGAATCATCTTCCTTCCAGCTTGGTTTCATGCAGTGATCACATGATAGTAATGAGCATGATGAATGTGCAGCTGGTGTGCACCCAGTCAGCTGCTGCTGCCAGTTTGAGTTTGTAATTTTGCTTGTTTGAAGGGGAGATTGGGGTGTCCTGAGCTTCACCCACTCTTCTGGCACAAAAGGAACATACCCTAAACCATCACTTGTCTTCGGAAACCACCCCAGGAGTTGTTGTAGGGTTTAGGGTTTAAGGTTTTAGGGTTGATTGTTTTTGGTTTTTTTCCATTTTTACATCAAGTTTTGAACCAAGGCGAGGGGTTTGTGATGGACTCAGCCGCGACACAAGAGGCGCCAGAATTAGCAGTGCGGTGCTTGCTGGATAATGTGCAAGGCCTTGTGGATGCCCTTTCGTGCATTCGGTGGAAGAAACAGCAAGTAATCTTTTAAAAATTCTGCTATTCTCCCCTGATTTTGTTTCAAAAGGAATAGAGAATTTGGTGAAGGATACGTATCTGGTTCTTGCAATAGAGAGAGAGCTGCATTCCTTTCTTTTTTTTTCAGTCTGATTTATTAGTGATGATGATAATCAGAGAGATCTACACAAACCCTTTTGAAGGTGGTCAAGGTGTTTCTTATAAAAGGGTCTTGGACGCTGTGATTTGGTTATTTGTGCAGGATGCAATCTGTGAGCTTTCAGAACACGGCATGGTTATCACAGTGGAGGAGTGGACATGTCTCCAAGCCCGTGTATACTTCCGGAAAGAGGTTCTTCCCACTTGCTTCCCTTGATGTTTCTTTATATGTGAGACTTTAACCCTAAACCCTAAACCCTTAACTGCTTGGGGTTGCTGGTCTTCTACAGCTTTTCAGAGAATATCAATATCAAGCAGGTGTGCGGCCTCGATTTGGGGTCAGCTTGGCTCTATTGATTGATTGCTTGCATACATTTACTTCTTCCACTGGCACCACTGCTCTGGAGCTCTGCTATCCAGGCCCTGACATGCAGTTGCTTCTCAAGTTTGTTTGTCGACTCCTCTTGTTTTCTTTCAAGATTTTGTAATTTTTGCCTTTTTTATTTCATCCCTGTTTCATATGCCAACTGTGCTAGATGTAGCAAGACTGCACATTCTCAGTTCCTTCATTTCTAGACCTTGTGTGGATGCATGCATGAGTTGGTCTGTGATATTTTTCAGGTTGATAGATGCAAACAATTCATGCATAAACGCAGAGATCCGGACACGTATTCCAGAGAGCATACCTCGAGAATACATCATTGATGATGAAGGCAACCTTCCTATTTCATTTGCTGTTAAGGTACATACCCATGTACTTGAGGCATGTATGTTATCTGTTTGTTGTCTCTTTTTTCTACCTATTGATAGGTTCTCTTGCAAAGCCCCTTGACATGTGAACACAGCACAGTCAGCAGCGTTGAAGGAAGTGATTGATGACTTGGAGTGGCCTGGATCAAACATCACTATAACTCTCTCTCCTGCACCTCCTGGAGTTAGCTTTCGGGGTGAGGGCCATGGTGATCTTCAGGTTTACTTCTCTCATTTCCTGTCAGTTAATAAGTTCTTTATGAGCCTTCCACCTTTGAAGAACCATTTGGGGCTCAAATTGGGTTCTGAGAGCCCAGACATTGCCCACATTGAAATCCTCAGTGTTTCTTGTATGAGTGGCAAATGCCCTTTGTCACCTGCTCACTCCGACAGAATTGCTAGTCTGTTTCATGGTTCTACATTAATCCTAGACATGTTAACTGTAAAAGTTCCTCTCAGCAAGCATATGAGGAGAATGCACTCCAGAATTTAGGATTCCTGCCACCTAGGATCTTGAAAGACAGCTGGAGTCTGCCAGATTGGGATACAGTAGTTTCATATTTGTAAAGTATCCGTGCACAGTCTGACATGCCTTTTTAACCACAATGCTTGGCAGATTGACCTCCCCTATGACACAAAACAGGACCTATTTATTGCTTTCCAGTGCAACCGCCATGTATCACACAGGTTTCAGACGTGTACTCCTGTGTGCAGCTGTTTTTTTCCTGTGATTCAGAAACGAAAACATGAAAAAAAGTTCTCTCAGAAATCTCATAGCAGGTGTTTGCTAACTGTCAGTAGGTATGCAGGTACAAATACAAATTCTTGAGAGCCACAACATCACAAATCCCAAACAGCATATTGAAGGATAACAGGGGCAGCAAAGTCACCATTGGCAGCACTGGCCTTCTCAAAGTGCAGCACCTCATCTCAGTCCGGCCTACACATGCTCAACAGCACCATTACATGGACCCTTCACAAGTGCATGCCCGGGTTTCATACATTGAGTTTTATGTGATGCCAGATGAAGATGATAACAATGAGGGCACTCAATAGGTGAATGCTCTATTTGAGTTTTGGGAAATCATGCAATGATCTCCACTTTGGTACAGATATAATCTGGGGAAGTGTGACCAAATGCTTCACCATGGCTAACCTGATGGCTGTGCATGTCAAGCCACCTCCCCAGACTAGAGGCATTTGGGGCATTCAGGAGATATCAGATACAAATTCCACTTCATTGCAATAACAAGGTTGCAATCTTTGATGAATGCACTTTGTTGTGGTATTCTTTTCTGCAACAAGTAGACAGGAGACATGATTAAAGCCACTGTCCTTGAATGTCCAAGACTGAGCAGGCATGAACAACCATAGAAGAAGTCGTATTCTGAAGCTAGCCTTAAACCCCAAAACCTAGGAACCTGGCTCTAGGCCAAGAATCCAAGTAATTCATCTTTGGAACTTGGAACTGGTCAAATTAGCTTGTCAGAGTGGGCGCATTACTCCATGCTCCTATTTTTTTGTACAGGTCCACACATTTTAGCTGGTCAGTGTCCAGCATTTCCAGATTTTGTGTCCTGATGAAGGTAGTTTGAGATCTGGAGAATGTCATCCTGATCCATGTACAGGATCGATGGACTAATTTTAATTTTGAACTGCAAGATGGCGAAGATCTGTAATGTCATCAACTTTGAGAAATAGGATGCCTGAACTCTTCAGATGAACATCTTTTGGTAATATTCTAAATTGCAGTCCTTCCAAAACTTCCTTGAGGTTTCTTGCTGGGCCCCCCTTGAGGGGCTTGGTAAAGTACACACCACCTTAATATAAGAATGACCTAAGATTCCAATCAACTGAGACTAAAGAGCATACTGAAGATGCATGTATTGTTGCTGAATCATGCAAATGACCACTTCCCACCAACATTGCACCAACATGAGTCATTTAACTGCATGCAGATTGATCAATCTACAAAGAACACAAGCTCCAAAAACGAGACCTCTCAATTAGAGGCAGTAGAGGATGGATTGCTGTGGTTCTAGATGAAAGAACTTAGGTACCTAGGCAGATTCCAAATCTGAAATATACAAGACCCTAAAAGCAAGAGCATCAAAACTGCAGATACTCAATCCCATTCGAGCCACAGAGGAACAAATCTTGAAGTGGAGCATTATAAAGTTACATCTGGGATCACAATCTTCCAAAATACAAACAAGTTCACTTAAATTTCCACTGAGGTCTGTGAGCAATCGAGCCAAAGCAAGCTTTAGTACCATCCCTTTCTTTCCAAAAGATTACAACCATACAAGAATATCAGACATAAGTAGGTCCACATGTTCAAACATAGCAGGTGCCAAGAGAACTGAAATTTCGGATTAGACTAGTTTGAAACCCTAACAAGATCTTGCCTCAGATAAGGTGTCAGAGTGTAGAAAGTGTGAACCTTAGTGGCAAGTCTAGAAAGACTCATGAAAGCTTCAATGCTGCTTGCAATAAGTGAAACATGCACAGTGAGGAGAGATCCTTGAAACTCTGATGATAATACAAAACAATGATCAGGAAAGCTTGATCTGTTTCCAATGGTGATTTGGGAGTGGTTTGAGAGAATCAATTTCCATCCAGCCCATGTCTAAGCTATTGAGTTTGGCCTTGGCGATCATTTCCTTTCTGTTGTTTTCCTTCAAATAGCGGTAACCCTTGTCCGTGCCGTAAAGCCAGTCACAGTATGTGAAAACAGATGCGAAATTGCTCTGGCTCTTACCTCCTACAAAATGATGGTAGTCGTGATACTCCGCACCTCCGTAGAAGGGGATGAGCTTTGTGGGATTCCAGGGGAAATCGTACCCGCTGTGGGTATCGATGGCTTCCAACTGCCGCAGTGCGATCCAGATCCAGAGTGTGATGATGTGCCCCGGCACCATCGCCGGCCCCATGAACGTCGGCACTCCCAGCAAGATGATCTCTGCCCAATGTGCATAGGGAGCCGCGAAGCTCATCGGGGACATGAACTCGTGATGCACACGGTGGATATTCTCGTACAACCAACCCTGATGCAACCAACGATGAATCCAATAGTTCAAGTAATCCTCAACAACCAAATACACAAAGAGATGTAAGACGACTTCAGCGAAAGACGGCAGCGGAAACCCCATCCTAACCCCGACGAACCGGACGGCAGGGAACGAAGACAGCTGCAACGGCAAAACCACCGTGAAGAACAAGAGCATCACGGACTTGTAGCACTTCCATACGGCGTCTCTGGAATTATGCACCCCGGGTTGCAGCTTGTATTTCTCAGCCGCTCGGACTTGCAACACGTCAAGCAAAACCGACGGCAATGGCGCCAGGTTGAAGATGATGAAGAGGAAGACGATATTGTAACAGTAGAGAATATAATCGCTCACTCCCGATGTGTGTCTGAACCATTGAAGCTCCAGGTACGTCAGATTCCTTCCCAATGACTCTTGGGCGTCCACGACAGACGCGAAGGGCAACATTGCGGAACGAGCGCCCGCCAAGTCTTGCCGCTTACGGTTCTTGCGCTTCACCTTGTTTTTTTCTTTTCTACTTTCTATTAGGCAGCGAGGCCTGCGCACATAGACAGGGGCGAAAAAAAAAAGACTTGCTGAGCGATGGAGGAACAAGCTAGAGAACGTTGCGCGTCCGCGCTGGGCTGTCGCTCAGTCTCGACTTCCGTGACAGGCCGACGAGGAGCTCTGTAGCAGTGCCGAGAGCCTTGGGTGCATGTGCCGGTGACGGGGTCGTAGAGAGACAGATGGGTGGCGCACAAGATTGTGAAAACCTTGGGTTCTGCTTGCTTGCCTGCTCCTCGAAATCCGCTGGCAGAAAGGGAGGCAGGCCGATCAAATGTGCACAAGCGCACATTGTTTGCCCACCTTTTTAGCTGCTCCATCTAATTTTCTCTCCATGACCCAGGCAATTTGTTAAAAAAAAGATTCCATACATGGGCAGAACCTATCCTAGAAGCTTGTCCCTAAAAAAAAACACGTTAGGATAAAGCATGTGAGGAGTGCCAATGTTTTTTTTTTTTTTGAAGGGGTGAGCCAATTGGGTGGCGCAAACATGCCCCCAAGGGATGTTTCTTATCTTTTTCAAGGGGTTGGGGCTTGATTTCCCATCAAGTTCCCAAACAGTTCCCATCAAATTCCTCTTGTTCCCATCAATATCCCATCAAAAATCTTTTGTTCTCATCAAGTTCCCAACATATTCTCATCAAATTCCTATTGTTCCCTTCAAGTTCCAATCAAATTCATTTTATTCTATCAAGTTCCCATCAAATTCCTCTTGTTCCCATCAATAACCCATCAATGTCCTTTTGTTCTCATCAAGTTCCCAAACAATTCTCATCAAATTCCTCTTGTTCCCATCAATATCCTTTTGTTCTCATCGAGTTCCCAAACAATTCCCATCAAATTCCTCTTGTTCCCATGGCTATGGAGGATAGGCAGGTGAGCACAGGTGAGCACGAAGGTGAACGGTGAGACTTGTGCGAGACTCGGGCAGAGTGCTAAACGGAGCGCCACAATTCGTGGGCAGGCCGGAAGGGGAGCCACAGTGGCAGGCGGACGTCTGCCAGGTGTGGCAGAGCAGAAACTCGGGAATTTTCTGCCTGCCAGGTTTTGTGGAAGATCGCGGGCAGATCTGCTTCTCGCGCCACGCTGATTCCTCCGTACGCGCCAAGCTGATTTTTCCAGATGCGCGACCCAAGAGAGGGAGAGCGAGAAAGAGAGAGGCGGCCAGAAGCAGCGCTTTTTTACTGACGAAATTTCGCCAAAAATCGAAATGAAAAATTAGAAAAAGAAGAGATTTTGAAGGTTTTCAGTCGCCAGAAGTGAGGGAAATAAATCCCAAAACGAGGAAAAATCGCCAGATTTGGTAATTTTGGTTTCACTGTGTAGCCAAAAATATAAAAGGATGATAAAGACTTGCTCTTTATATCTGATTAATATCCAGATTTGGCGAAAAATCTTCCTGGGGATGATCGCCAATTTTTTCTACATCTTCCCATGGATGATAGCCACTTTGGCTACAAACAAAAATTCCTAAAAAATAAACACTGGGGTAAGAAAGAAAAGGAAGAAGTAAAAGAAAAACGTGAGGTAGAATCTGAGCCAACGCAGCAATGGCTACAACTGTCTTCTGCAATTCTTTTACCTTTACTTAAAGAACCCACGATTTCTTTTGAGATGTAAATTTTGGACGCTACTGGGGCCAAACTTTTACTTTGCAGAAACGTGTTACTGTCCTCAAATTCACCTTTTTAAATTTCTTTTTCCTTTCTTTTTCTTTTCTTTTCTTTTTCTGTTCTTTTTTCTTTTCCCTTGATGAATTTTCTGTACAAATTGTACCAAAATGTCCAATTTTGTCTCTACTTTAAAAAATCATGTTTGGTTGTTAGACCCATTTTCACCCACTAAAGGATAAGGGGAAATTTTTGAGTCAAAGTTCCACATCCAAATTATGGATGAAAACAATGAAAAAAAAAAACCCCCAAAAAATTCAAAATAAAATAAAATAAAAGACCAATTGCAAGTTTGGATTAGGTCCAAATCTATCTTTTAGGTTCAATTTTTTTGAAAAAAGGTAAAAATAAAATGGAAGGTTTGGATTGGACCTTCAACTTCTTTATTTCAAAGTTCATTTCAAGCCTCATAACACTTCAAAATACAACAAACCTCCCAAGTTTGGGTGAGGTTGGAAGAACTTTGAAAAATAACCAATGGTGATGGTGATGGAGCTTAAGCTTTAATTGTTGCCACCCTTGCCTTTATTTTGGCATTGCAATTATGCTTCATGTTTTTTTGCACATGTAACCAAAACAATGATCAACACAACAATAGGGGAAAATGCGCCCTTGCCGATCCCTTGTTGTTGCCGTTTGAAAATTAGTTAGCCAAATTCCATGCTCAATCATTATGGAAATGGTGGTGTAGCACAATTGTTGTTGTTGTCGATGTTGTTTTTGTTGTTTGACATGGGTGACATCTTGTCCAAATAAAAAGAAGAAGAAAAAGAAGGGAATTTATATATATATATATATATATATATATAGGAGGGGAGTTTTGTGACATTACCTTCCTCTTTTTGTTTTTTTTGTCTCATTCCAACTCCAAGGTACCTAGGCTCTATTTGGGTTTAACTCCTACATGTACCCATGTTATACTAATGTAAACTAGGTATATTATCCTAGGCCTAAATAATGCTAATTTAATTTGCTTAGTTAAATCATAATTAGGTTAATCTTAAATTAGATTAATCTACTTAAATGTGTTTTAGCTCGAACTTAAGTGTGACTTAAGTTCAATATATTTTGTGTTTGGGATATATCCCAAGGTTTGTGTTACAAGTTTTTTTGTGTGTTTATGCAAGTTTTGTTTGTGCATTGTTGCACATTGTTGTATGGATTTTGTTTGTGTGTTATGGGCTTGGATTCCTATGGCTTTTGTAGGTCAATAATTATTTTCAAGTAGTGTTGTGTTGAAGCTAGATTTAGTTTGCTTAAACATTGGTTTTTGTTTGGTCATATTTTGCATGGGAAAGTGTTAATGGCAAATGTCGTGTAATTGTGTTGTGTGAAGTGTGTATTTTGATTTGTTTTTGAGTTTGCAATTCATATGAATTGCATCAAGGGGTGCCTTTTAATCTTGCCTAACAAACTTAGTATTTTCAACATCACATTTGTATATTGGTTTAGCCTAAGTAGCTTAAGTTAATATACCTAACATACCTATGTAATATGTTTAGTTATTTACCTATTGTTAGTTACCTACCTTTTAATCTATCATCATTCTTACCTAAGTTAAGTTACAAACCTTACCTACCTACTTACCTTGTAAATAGTTTAAAAAGCTTGAACATGTTCATTACAATACATTGACAATTTTTTTTACTTTATGAAGATGGTGGTACAATGGTTAAAAACTTAATTTTTCAACATGGAAATGAGGAATTCAAGTTTTCACATTTGTAATTTAAGCCATTTACCTTGGTGACCTAACCATCTTAAAGGTTTAGGAACCCTAAACCATGTGTAGTAGTAGCTTTTTCATAAACCCAAAAACACAACCCAAAAATTAAAAAGCCCAATGGCAACGAGCAATAACTTTTACACGCACATATGCACAATGCACATACACAAGGAAACAAAACCAAAAAAAATGTAGTGTGTGCAACTTTAAACAAAAAAAATAAATTTTGACCTCTCAATTTTGACATTGATCTAATCAATAATTTGCACATTCTTGCCTTTCAAATCCCAATTCCAAATCTCAAACTTCCATACCACTAATGACCAAGTTGAACACAAGTTCTTGGAATCAATGTAGCCACTAAAGAATGGTTCACCAAATTAACAACCTCCACCATCAACTTGAGTCTTGAAGGTTTAAACATAGCTCCTATTTCAAAATCATACAATGTGAATAACAAACATCTCAAAAAAATCAGATTGCACTTCTATAAATTTATAAGTACATGGCAAGGTGCATATTGACCTACCTACAAAGTTTTTAAACCCTTTACACAAAACAATTACAAAGTGAAATGGAATTGTTGCATTGGCAACAACTTGATGTGAATAAGAGTAGAGGAAGCAAAAAGCTCTTAGGTGAGGAAAGTTGAAATGGTGATGATGACATGAAGGGTGGCACCATTGTGTTGTTGTTTGAAACCTTAGGTTTTGACAAAAAGTAAAATGAAAAAGCCTTTTTTCTAAAGCTTACATTGGTGGAGGTCAAAATTGAAATAGTAATTTGGTGATGTTTAGTAATAAAAAAAACATTGGTGGAAATATGTAATTGATATTAAATCATTATTCGTTGTAATAGTTATATATGTTACACATGCAAAGTTTTGGTAGGAACTTGTGAGTTTTGGTGGCAATCATTTAGACAAAAACATAAAAAATGTAATTTTGCATTGTAACAACTTCAATACAAAATCATAACATAAAGGGAGTTGGAAAATTCACAATTTATTAGATGTAGGCCAAATTTTATTTACATTTGTATAGGCACATTTTATTGTGTTAAAATTGATCCCCTTTTCATTGTACTCACAACTAAACTTGCATTTTCCCATCTTCCAAACATAGCCTTACCATCATTTTTTATTCAATTATCTTAGAAATAAAGATTTGCCACTTAAGGAAGATAGTTTCAAATCGATTTAAAGTATTATGAAATGCAAAACATGTATTAATAACTATGTTGAAATGTCTAAATGCAATGTTCATATTTTCTTCTGAATTACAACAATAAAAATGAAAAGCTAAAAATTGCTTTGGGTTATGCATGTGATTAACCTTCATATATTCATTTGTAAAATACTATATTCAAATTTTCATAAAAGCCCATTTATTAAGGTTCCTTTCCCAAGTAAATAATTTAAGTAAGGTCTGAAAGTAAGAGTGAACCTTTGCACAATAGAACCCATGAGGTTTTTCAAAACATTTGCAAGAAATTTTAAATAAGTTTTAGATAACATTGACAGTATAACAAAGAACTCATAAATTGCATGTACATACTTCCATTAATGTTGATTTAATCTTTTACTAGTGTGGCCTGTGCCATTGGCCCAAGTATAACCACGTCCTCAACTGATTTTTCCTTCCAAAACCTGGTTTTTGGGAATTTATTTGAATTTTCAGCAGCAGAAATCACTTAAAAATCAATATCTCCCACATTCTGAATCCAAATCTTACCAAATAAATTCCATTAAATCCTATTCATCAAGATCTTTCCAATAACACCGAAGGCACATTCCAATTCCTCCGATATTTTCAGCTACGATTTAATTTAATTTTCATTGAAGAAGCCATTCAATATTCAAGAACTTCTCCACCACAAGTCCAAACGTCGTGGACCAAGCCCATGCACCCTTCTTCGTAGAGAGCTTTCCAAAGAGACCAAGAACACCATATGAAGCATCCAGGTTCAGTGGATCAGATAAGTACAAACAAAACAAAACAAATTAACTACCTTGCTTCATAGATAGACTGGTGTGGCCTGCGCTGTTGGCCCAAGTGTTACCACGTCCTCAACTGATTTTTCCTTCCAAAACCTGGTGTTTTGGAATTTATTTGAATTTTCAGCAGCAGAAATCACTTAAAAAATGAATATCTCCCACATTTTGAATTCAAATCTTACCAAGTAAATTGCATTAAATCCTGCTCATCAAGATCTTTCCAACAACACCAAAGGCACATTCCAATTCCTCCGATATTTTCAGCTACAATTTAATTTAATTTTCAGGGAAGAAATCATTCAATATTCAAGAACTTCTCCACCACAAGTCCAAACGTCATGGAACCAAGCCCATGCACCCGGTCTCATCGGGAGCTTTCCAAAGACACCAAGAACATGATATGAAGCATCCCGGTTAGTGGATCTCATAACTGGAAAAAAAAAAAAAAACAAAACAATCTTCCTTCCTTCATAGATAGATAGTGCGGCCTGTGCCGTTGGCCCAAGTGTTACCCCGGTCCTCAACTGATTTTTCCTTCCAAAACCTGGTTTTTTGGAATTTATTTGAATTTTCAACGGCAGAAATCACTTAAAAAATCAATATCTCCCACATTTTGAATCCAAATCTTACCAAAATAAATTCCATTAATCCTGCTCGTCAAGATCTTTCCAACAACACCAAAAGCACATTCCAATTCCTCCAGCATTTTCAGCTACGATTTAATTTGATTTTTCAGTGAAGAAATCATTCAATATTCAAGAACTTTTTTGCACTGCAAGTCCAAACGTCATGGAACCAATCCCATGCACCCCTCCTCCTCGTAGAGAGCTTTCCAAAGAGACCAAGAATGCGATCTGAAGCATCCTGGTTCGGTGGATCTCATTGGTACAAAACAAACAAACAACCTTCCTTCATAGATAGATTCCTGTAACGCAGGCATTTCGAATGGTGAAATGCATGCATCCAGATTTCATCAAATAAGGGTGCTTTCAACTCTACTAGCGGAAATCACAGAGGTTTTGATGTTGTAAGGGAGGTTTCTGGACGACCAGTGCGTTCTCTTGAGGGAGGGGCACATGAGGCCGTGAGCCCAAGAGTGTTCCCGAACCTCAGGAGAACGCACAAGTACGGGAACCTCCCTTTACGTAAACAAGTTAGCCTACATGCTAATAATAATGCAGCTGCACAATTTTTGTGGAGAAAAAATTTGGACGGACAATCTGGGAAGGATCAGAACAAGCTTAAAATTGCCTTGAAACATCTTGGAGTCGAAGCAGGGAAGAAGAGGGAGGGACTCGGGAGACTAGTGTCTGGGAGTTGCAGAAGAAGCAGTAGCAGCAGAAGCAACCATGGCGTCTTTACCAGCTCCTACTGTGCCCCGTGTGCAGCTGGGTTCTCAGGGTTTGGAGGTCTCGGCTCAGGGTCTGGGGTGCATGGGTATGTCGGCGTTCTACGGTCCACCCAAGGCGGAGGAGGACATGATCCACCTCATTCGTCATGCCGTGGAACTGGGCATTACCTTCTTCGATACCGCGGATGCCTATGGTCCTTTTACCAACGAGATTTTGTTGGGGAAGGTATCGTTATCTAATAATGGGTTCGCTCTTTGACTTCCTAGGGTTTAGGGTTTAGGGTTTTTCAAGTAGAGTGATTCTTTTCTTGGAGCTTGAATCGTATATTGAGACA
>Ga0116229_10003322_pt1 | contig 26356 bp, 19 predicted proteins | sample S1TSphgellanicum_3_FD_87313 | JGI IMG/M metagenome (GOLD analysis project Ga0116229, IMG submission 87313) | Host-associated microbial communities from peat moss isolated from Minnesota, USA - S1T2_Fc - Sphagnum magellanicum MG | ecosystem: Host-associated > Plants > Peat moss > Unclassified... | reverse complement strand
TATATATATATATATATTGCAATGGGCCATTTGGTTGGTCTATCATCAAAAATTTATGAAATCCTCCCTTCCCTGAGTAGAAATCACATTTTTTACATTGTTTTATTGTGTTTTACACTTGCACTATTTTACATGGTCATGTAAAACCATATGAATGTGTTTATTTTTACATTTACATTGTTTTACACAACATAAAATAAATTTACACAATTTTACAGTTACATTTATAGGTTTCATGTTCTACACTTACACTTCCATGAATTGTAAATAAATTTCATTATGAAATTTACACTTACGTAGAATGTAAGTCCTAAACCATTTTACATGCACAACTAACCACCCAACGCTGATAAGTAGTCTTAATTCTTTTGATAATTGCTATGAACTAGGTAGTACAAGGGCACCTTCAGCACATGCTTATTGAATAATTAAATAATTTTGAAGGTTCCATTATGAAATAAATAAATAAACGGACGATTTGAAAAAATTCTTCATTTTCCTTTTCAAAAATTTGTTCTTTGAAAAAAGTTCACTTGAAGGTAAAAGAGAATGAATTGCTTTGAACCATATGGAGTGGAAGGTAACGGAGAACGAATTGTTTTGAACCATGTGGAGTGGAATGCCTCTACACACAAAGTAGACACGGATTGCACGGTCAAATCGGTATTCTGCACATGGCAAGAAATTTTTGGAAAAATGAAAATAAAGAAGCTAGTGGAAAGCTGCGCATGTGTGAGACTTGAGTTCCATTTCTCCTTATGATATCAGCACAATAAACCCTTCCTTTACTGCTGGAGTAGCTATCTTTGAATAAAGCATCAAATTTGTGAATTGATTTTAAACCCATGTTTTGGTCATATCTGATCATCAAAACACCAAAAAAGTAAAAGCAATGTGGTGGTGGAAGAGCAAGCACTGAACACATACTTGTGAAAGAATTTGCACCAAATTTAAGGCCATGCTTCCACCACATCAATATGAGGAAACTAGGAGCATCTTCACCCCATACCTGCAAACACCCCTTTTCATTCAATCTTGCAGCAGGATAGCGTAAATCCTTCTTTGCTTCCTGTATCGATGTCCATTTTGCAGCTGTCGTTCTAACTCCTTGAAGATCTTTTTCCTACTATGGACGTGGACACTGACTATTACTCGTCCAGATGTAAAGACATAAATGGTCTTTGAGTGTTTAAAGGAACTTTTATGACGGCTGTGCGTGGGCACAGTGATCGTTAAACACTCTTCTATAAAGGGGTTGTTTTGGGGGTGGAGATGTTCTAAGTTGTGACTCGGCACTCTACGGCCATTGCTTTTGGCCACGACACACCACCTAAAACTGTAAAGCAAAAGGGTGAACACTGAACGCTCATTCTTTAACAATTAAGTGTTAATGAAAACCTCAACAAGGGAAAACAACTTGGTGTAAAGCATTGGGCATAAGAAGAATGTTTTGCACTAAGATGTCTCATAAGATTAAAGAACAAAGTTCAACATATGAGCTATATATGTAAATATAAAGGAAATTTTTTAAAGATGTTTGATAAGCTGAGAGAAGCAATAGTCTTTTTTATTGAAAAAAATTCGCCAAAAAGAGAAATTAAAAAAATAGAAATTATTCTACAAGTTAGTGATTTTGAAGGTTTTCAATCACAAGAAGGCAAGGGGAAAAATTTAATAAAAGTCTGTCAGATTTCTAAATTTGGTTTTCCATGTGTAGCCAAAAATATAGAAGGATGATTAAAGTTTTGTATTTTGCGTATGGTTTATAGCCATGTTTGGCTAAATCTTCTTAGAGATGATGATCATTTTTTCTACATCTTTCTATGGATGATTGCCACCAAGGCTATTTTTTTGCAATAAGAAGCCTTGCAATAAGTATAAAGGCTATTCTTCAATGTAAATTTTTTTGTGAATGCGTTATATGAAATACATTTGTTAGAATGCCCATCAAAGTGAAATGCAAAATGAAAACTAACTTATCACCGAAAAAAAGAAAAAAGAAAAAAAGAGAAGACAGTAAACCTATCAAAACACACCACCAATGGCCACTTTGACTAGAAACAAAAATTCCTTAAACAAGCACCCAAGAGAAGGGTTCTGCTTTGTTAGGTATAGCCCCTATAAATAAACACAAAGGACAAATTTAAGTAAAGTATACCTGGGAATGCAAAGGAAAAGTTTAAGTTATATATAAATATATAGAGTAGCTGCTATAAATAAAAAAGGGAAAATAACTAAACTCAGGTATAAAAATCGCCATATTTAGACAATAGGTTCCAGTAGCCAAAATATAGCAGGATTCTTTTTTTAAAAATTGACTTTCCTCTCTGACTTGTAGCCAAAATTGGCAAATTCCTCCTCTTGTGGATGATAGCCAATGTGGCTACATAAAAAAATTGCGAAAAAGAACCCTGTATATTGTGTGATTGAGTGACTTAATAGATGCAATGTTTCTATTATTCTTTGCAATTTTTTGCATTTTTTCGACATAAAGAAAAGCCCTTGCAATAAGTATGAAGGCTTTTTTGGAATTTTTTTTTTCAACATTGTGGCACATTATGAGGAATTGTTTTTTTGAATTCACCATATTTATACAATAGGCTCTAGCATGTCACCAACATATAGCAGGATTTCCTAAACTTTTCTACTTTCCTCTCTAACCTATAGCCAAATTTTGGCTAAGTCCTCCTTTGAATGATCACCAACCTACCTACCTCACAATTTTAAAATAAAAATAAATTAATTAAAAAAAAGAAAAAAAAAACCCCACTGATTAGGCTACATGACGCCCTTTTCAGGGAATTATTTTTTTGCAAAAGCAAAGTAGAATTTGAAAACAAATTCTTGTGAGGGTTTTTTTTTCCACTAATAATTACTTTGCCCGAAATGCCCGAGAACTGACTGAGCTTTGCCCGAGATGCTCCCTCTGTGGGTATCTCGGGCAGGCATCTCGGGCAAAGAAATTAGTCACCCCCCGCCAAGTCTTAGGTATCTGTGTTTCTCTGTGTTCCGTTTGTTTGCTGCTGCTGCTGCGGGTCGCACGCACGCACTTGTTGGTCTGCTTCGCAACCGCGCCGCTTCCTGATTCTGAGGTCGCCCTTCACGCTTGCAAGCTTTCGGAGGTGATTGAGAACCGGATCGAGAAGCTCTGATTTTATGTACATTTGTTGTTGATGATGATGATGGCAATATTTAACTGTTGTTGTGACTTTCTGGAAGTGCGTTGTCGGCTTTGTTTTTTCAATTTCTCTCATGTTTTCAAAGATTTGAGTGAACTTGAGTGTACGATAACAGATCGAGAAAAAGAATTTCGTTGACGGAGTTGAACTGCTGTCGTTGTTGTAATTGTTGTGCACAATTGGTATGAATTTTCTCGGTTTTATATTGGAACTTGCTCTTGGTAGCTAGGCTGCTTGGTTTTAGACAGCCCGTTTCTTGTTGTTCTCTAACATTTGTCAGAGTTGAGAAAGCCCGGCGCTCTTCTCTGTCATTGGATCTTTTTGGGAGCACATGCTGCATCTTGTCTGCATCACCTCTCTGGAAACAAAAGTTTAGAAGCGAATCGGAATAATAGCTCGTTGCGATTTTCAGGGTTTGCAAACTGCTGTTGTTCTATATGTCTTTTGTTGTCAAAGATTGAGTGTTTGAGTATATGGTAATATGGAGAATTCGTTGAAGGATTTGTTGTTGTTGTTGTTATGAGTGTGCAATATATGAATTTTCTCGGTTTTATATTGGAACTTGCTCTTTGTAGCCCTGATTGGTCTTAGACAGCCTGTTTGTCGTTGTTCTTTAACATGTCATGCGATCAATGAGATGAGAAAGCGCGCTCTTGTGTGTTTTTCGATCTTTTTGGGAGTATGTTACATCTTCTATGCATCATCTTCTTTCTGGAACCAAAAAGTTTAGAAGCGAATCGGTGTGTCTCAGAAACTTTTGTTCTCTTCCAAAACAAGACGAGCATGCGTTAGCAAACTTGTAATAGAAGTGTGGAAAACTGCAATGAGACTCGAGAGCCGCATGTTATACACTGGAAGGACACCAGAGACGCCACGATGTGTGCTCGAAAACTCTCCGCTGATGTTCCATTTTGGGAGGGTTGAGTGCTACTATGGATTTGGGAGGATTAGTGTCGAAACATGTGCAAAAAAGAAGTTGAAATCCAGGTTTTAGAAGGTGGTGTAAGGAGGAGTATTACCATTGTGGTTCTGAGTCCTAAGAAGAAAGAAAGGAAAATTCAGAACTTGGTTTGTGTGATGTATTACGATGTTTTTTAGCTCTGAGGAAGGGATCACAGGCGGGAGCTGATAAAGTCAGTGGGAAGTAAGGACGTCACATTCATAAGTAAATGACTCACAATCTGACATGTGCATGCAGAATGGGGACAGAGCAAGGTACTTTTACTGTGGCAAAGACGATAGGGGACATTGAAGTCGAAAGAATTGTAGGCCCTGGTGATGCCAAGGATGTGAAATTGAGTTCATTCTGGCAGGATCAGGTGTGCACATGCTTCCTCCATTTTCAAAAGCAAAGAAATTTCCCCCTCACCGTAAAGTCTGCATTCTGTCCACCAAATCAAATGTGTCCAAGTCATGCACTTCAGCTCAGATTTGCCCATTCTTTGTGTATTTGCTCAGTTGCATAATATGTTTCATAAGACTGAGTGACCATAAGGATTAACTCAACTGGTGGCAAGTCTGTATTTTGGATAATATGTAGCTAGCATCCACATGTTGTTCTACAAATAAATTTATCTCTTTGACATCAAAAAAGACATATACATGCCTGGGTATTCACAAGCTCAGTTTAGCAATCTGAGAAGGATATAGGCTTGAGTGTAATGTCCCAGCTCTAACTTTCCTCCAGTTCATATGTTCCAGACTTAATTCAGAAAGCAGAGGACTAGTAGTGTTAAGGCTGACCTTACATGTGGAAGATCATATGGGAGATTTTGCTCTTCAACGAGTGGAGGGGTTCTTGGAGGGCTATGAAGGTCGGTCATAAAGTACATGCTATTGTATGTGTGCAGCCTGTGATTGTTCATGTCCTAAGGAGATTTGGATGTCAGCTTTGCCGTGGTGGTGCTGTGGAAATGGGGAAAATCTTCCCTCAGTTGGAGGCCAGTGGTGTTCGAATAGTTGGAGTTGGTAAGGCACATATGAATTGTTGAGTTTTCATGGTAATGTCCAGCAAGTAAGGCAACAAGGTTCTTTTTTCCTTTGAAACAATTTAGCCCCTGAATTTGACTGAGCACTGTGTGGCCTTGGGTGAAGGTCTTGAGAAGCTGGGTTTGGAGGAGTACCAGCAGGGGGGTTTCTGGAAGGGTGAGTTGTACATAGACAATGGGAAGAAGATCCACAAGGCACTAGACATAAAATCAGTGGGCATATTGGGTACGGTCAAGATGCTGCTCACCAATCAAGCTGTGAAAGATGGATGGAAGAAGACCAAGGACACTCCAGGCAACATGAAGGGTGATGGCAGGTTTGTAACACTCTGAACTGTTATCTGTTGCATGGATAGCAAGTATCATGCAGTTACAAGTCATTCTCACCTTGCAAGTGTCTGTGGAATCAAATGCTCCAAGTTTTAGGTCTTGAGGATTACGGAGTCAGCAAGTAAATCAAAATGTGCAGCTGTAAGGGCATTGAGTCTGTGGAATAATGTTGAACCCAGGTTAGAATGTGTTTACAATGCTCAAGGAGCAGCTGTTAGGGTGAAAGAGACATGTACTTGTTGGTTGGAGAGACCAGAGGACATAGCTATGTACGTGTGGCTTGAAAAAATCAACCAAGAATCTGTGCTTTTTCACATTCATCACAGAAAAGGTGCATCTTTAGCATTGAGGAAAACCAGCAAGGCTCTTAGACTAAAAGTAAATTGCAATGATGCCTGCTGATTTATGTGAATTTTTATGGGATTCTTGGTCATTGTCCTACAGGCAACTTGGAGGCACATTTATCTTTGCTAAGGGTGGTGAGACACTAGTTGATTTCCGCCAGGAGCATTTTGGTGAACACCTCAGCAATGTGGCTATTCTTGAGGCACTTGGCCTGGATTCCTCTGCAGCAAAAGCAGCAGCTCCAGCTGAGGAGGCAGTCTGCACTGACACTCCAGGTCATTAAGAACCCAGCATGATGTCTGCTGCTGCATCTGCCAATTCATCAATCCTTTGTGCCTCCTATACATTGCAGCATTTTGGAATTTGTCATCTGCAACATACCATTGACAGTTCTCCAAATGGACCCAAATTACTAGAACATCATGGAGCATCCTATCATTCACAGTCAGCAGACTTATAATATTGCAGGTAACTTTGTCAATCTATAGTTGAATTCCTTGTTCAAACTTGATTCCACCTGAAAGACAAGGGCTCAAAAGCTCTAATTCTTTCTTCCACTCCTTAGTTCAAGCAGGTCACAAATTTCAAAGCTATTAAAATTGCCATGTTTTACCAAACGTTGGTGGGAATACTGCGCATTCTTCTCTTGCAATGTCAGCCTTACCTTCTATTTCTTTGTGTCAGGATAGATCTATTCTTCACCATAGGACCTGGATTGTCTTTCTGCTGAAAATTGATTGCAGGCTGGCTTTGCTTGAGATGACTGAAGCACAGTTACATGCATATATCATGACAGAAGCAAGTGAATATCTGGTATGAAATGACTTTGTGAAATGTTTAGATATGAATTTGGAGCTGTTAAAACCCTTTCTGGGCAGAGTGCAGTGAGTTTGAAAATTATCCACAGAAGTAAGGGTGGTGATAACTGTGACATCATGTGCATGAACTCTAGCAACTTTTATGCGCAGTGGTAAGAACCCCTTGTACTTGCAAAGGTTCAGCTTGTGCTCCCCTTTTGTGCTGAATCCTGAAATCCAAGTCGGCATTGTGCAAGCCCATATAGACTCAGGTGCACTTCAAATGAACCCCCCTGAAAACAAGAGTTACATCGCAAAGAGCCACAAGACCCAATCCACATCACTTGAACTAATATTATGCCTGGGACTCATAGCAGGGTTCAAAAATCTCAATGAACGTGTGGTTTTCATGAAAGGACTGGCCTAAACAACCAATGGTTTTCTGGCCAGTTATTTGATTCTTTTCACTTTTTTTGAGAATGGTGATTACCTACCAAAAATATGTCTTCAATTTTTTTGAGAACCATGGTTATGAATCCTAAAAACTGCCTTGATAACCGCTGGGGGTCTGTTGTTCCTGTTTCTAATTACTGCCCAACACTGGTTTTTTTTGAGTTTTTTTTTTCCAATTTTGCACTGCAGCCATACTGGCCATCCTACATTAAAAAGATTTAGCAAAAGTTCGGTACAGACCACACATGGAATTGAAAAATTCAATAATCCTAATTTATATTTTGGCTATTTGCTGGAATCTATTGCAGAAATCTGGCAATTTTTTTCTTTAAAAATTTTGAAATCTGCTGAATTAGGGCCTATATTTTCCACTAAATCCTTTTGTAAGTGTTAAAATCATATTTTTCAGGTCACAGAAATGTGAAGATGCACACACCTCCCTCCCCCCTCCCCCCCCCAAAAGTATTGGAGAGTCAACTTCTTGCTCTGACAGAGAGGTCTTAAAGAAGATGAAGGACAGAGGCTCAGGGCAACAAGATGCAACTGTGCAAAGATGATAATTACCATAATCAACATGAATTGTTATTAAGTATGGGCACAAAACTCAGTAATTACCTTAATTAATTCCAATCATGCAAGAACTGGTTTATATGGGTCTTTGCAAAAACTTTTGTATGTCGCTTCTACATGACCACTCCGGTTATATGGTCATCCCTGGACTGTTCCAAAGACAATTAAAAAATAACTATTTCCCACCTTTCCTAATAACTACCTTCATTTTATAACTATCTCATTCTTTTTTCCTATCCACCAACATGGATATAAATAAATTAATTAACATGGGTTTTTTCATGTCCATGAAATATATAATAATTTAAAAATTAATTTGACATTGATATAAATATATGAAAACATAAGAAAAATTTAAAATAGTTGATCATCACTGGTAGTGCACAGCAACGTGGAGCTCAAATATAATCCACTCATCATTTCAACATACTCAGCTTTCAGATGGTCAGTCAGATTAATTGTTTTCATGATGCTTAGTTGTGAAGAATTCATTCCCTATGCTTTGAAAGCATTCATGGCCCTACTTGATCACCATTTGTAGTAGAGGGGCCTTAAAATTTGGAATTTGTCATGGGAGCAATCAAACATTCAAGCTGATTTCTCATGTCTTCAACTACTAATACAACAAACTACAGGTCAAGACATGCACCATCCCTAGATCATGTAACATTGTTTTAACATGTTTTTCTTGTTTAGAGTGTCAACTGCTGGAACCTTCAGTTAGTGTAGAATCCAAAGCAAAAAAATGCCATGCGAATTCTTGATGTCCAGAAAGTTTTGTGGTATTTAGCATCGAAGGTTCTTTCATTCACAGCTGCAGATGCAGTGAGATATGAGTTTGCAAGCTTCTTCACAAGCACATGATTAATGTGACAAATTTCACATCAGATTTGAGTGATGTCGTCTTAAAACGTGGCAACAATGCAATATTGCTTATATAGGATTGGCAGTTGTCAAACCAATGCTGAATATCATGATAGCGGATCTCCATGCCACAACCATGAAGGACTAATTTGTTCACCTAACCGAAGTTTGTGATGGCAATCGTTATTTCTCCAATGTGCAATACCTTTTAATGCTTCCCCGTCACCTTCCTTGCCACCAATGTTGGTTTGCATAAGCCTTTGCAGGGAGTGCAGCCTGCATAGCTGAAAATGAGAGCAATTGTTCTTTTATTTGCTTAGTCTTGTAACCAGTGTTGGGTGCATATATGATTTTGTTAATAGCTGCCAGTTCTTTAGTATTTGGGTTTCTAATTGTTTTTGGCTCTTTCCACCATCGTTCCTTTTTTTTCTCCTTTACGTCTCTATCCTAATCAAAGCTAGGAGTGGATCTCCTGATGCATTATCATGGCAATGGAGTGGATCTCCCAAGGCACAAGGACAACACTGACTGGTTGTATAGGGCCATCTTTATTGAAGAGGAGTAAAGAAAAGATGATGAAAAAAACGAAAAGATGAAATCAAAAATGTACCTTCCAGATTTCCGAAGGCCCAGTAACAGACTGTACTGTACCTTCCGAAATTCAAAAGGTACAGTGAGAAATTCGGGCATGTAAGGGACCTGAAAATACACTACAAAAAATTGAGCTGGACTTTAGGTGCATATAAGGTTTGGAAATGAGTTTTCCTCAAATTTTCCATGTCTCAATCTCAACGTTTTGGGCCACCTATTGATAGCCATAGATGAATTTGAATGGAGTTGTGGCCTAAAAAGAGGCCTAAAGTGAAAAAGAGTTGTCAAGGTACTGCTCTAAAATGACGGTTGATGGAAAACAGTAATTGTTATGAGCACGCTAACCATATGGTGCTCGGAATAATATGTTGTTTGTTTTGTGTGTTTTATGTTTGCAGGTTGTTCATTCATGGAGGAAGGAGAAGGTGGGCGCTTTGTTTCTCTTGATTTAGTTTGTGAGCTTGCAAGCTCATATATGTTGGTTTTTGTTCTTCATGATGCTTTGTGAGAATTTGGCTCTGATTGGTGCTTTGGATTACGAAAGGATGAAGAGTTGTGCATATTTGAAGGATGGCAGTTCTGCAATGAGGAGGTTCTTTTTTTGGGGTTTGGAGATGAGGACGAAGAAGCTAAGTTTTCAGTGATTTTCTATTAGTTTTGGAGATGTGTCTATTTGTGTTGTAGACATATTGCAATACGTAGTGGCACTGGAATGAAGAATGCCTGAAGGTGTAGATTGCTGTAGTTCTGAAAGATAAGTTGTCTCTGTTGCACCTTATGCCTTTTTGAATAATGTAGTTGAACACCAGGTGTAGGAGTCCGTGATAGGGGGAATGATGAAGATCACTAGGGATCTTACAAGTGACAAAGTTTGGCAAATATATGTTTCATGTGGGATATGAATCTGACTGTTTAAGTTTCTGTCCCTGCAATTCTGAAGGGAGAGAGTGCTTAGTTTTCTTGAGATCTCCATACATACACAATGCATTTATTGTTGTGGGTTTTCATCTGGGACTCCAGTAAGGGTTGATGGGTTTCATTTGATAATCTTCTAGAGGATTGCATATCTTCAACACAAAGTACTGCCTCATTTGTTGTCTAAATTATGTGCATCATCTCTTGGATTTGTTCGGCCTCCATATAGTGTCAAGGTTTTGTGTTTAATGGTGGTCTTGGGATCTGGGAATCTGTATTTTCTGTTTTGCCAAACAATGTCAGTCGAGGCTTATGAAAGAAAGATCAGATTGATTTAACCCCCTCAGACTCATAGATTTCTTGTCGCAAAAATCAGGATAGTTGTTGGTTTGACTCTAGGAATTAATTCGATTGTCAAATTCTGAATTGTGAAGGTCGCTTAAGTTGTGTTCATGGGGTTGAACTTGATGATGCAAGGGGAATACTCTATTTCCCCTATCTTTTGGCCACAAAGTGAGCTTGATCTCGTTTGTGTAGATCTTTTTTTGAATAAGTCAAATACATTGAAACCTGATAATCCAATAAACACAACAAAAAGGAATAATTAAAGCTTATAAAATAGTACAATTTGTCTTTATTCAAGTTGGTGTGTCTACAAGCTTGAAAGGTTGTTTACGTATGCAATGTTTCTTCATCATCTTCAATCGAATGGACTCATAGCTGAGTCCGCACACCCAAGAAGGAAGACATATGGACAACTCCCCATTTCAAGTAATATGGTTGTAAGCTCCATGGGTAGTAGGTGTAGATCTGTGTTTCAAGCCAACCATATGTTGCAAGAGATCATTCAAAAATAGCTCTTCATATCAACACCCGCAAATAATTTTTTTAAAAATTATTTAGCACTTCAAAATGTGATACAAATTTCAAGATATCATGCCAAAAGTAAAATGGATCAAAATGGCCCTAAATCATGCTTAGTTGAAGATCCATGTTTGTGAGGTGAGTTTGAGTTGTATCTCATGGCAAATTTTATGTCATATGATTGCATATCATAAGTGTAGTAGAGAAGTTCTTGGGTGACACAAATATACATAATACAAAAATGAATATATATACAAAATCGGCTTCTTCTCCCTTTTACTTGAACTCATTGATAAGTATGAAACCAACTACTTACTATTTTTTCTCTAGCTAAGAAAATTTTGCTAGTTATTAAGTAAAGATGATCATGAACATATAGAGTGTAGACTCTTGGTCTTTTTTTTCTCCTTTTTGTCTTTTTTTTTTGGTCAAAGACAATTAAGTAACTTGTTGTCCAGTAAAGATTACTATGAAACCCATAAAGCATTTTGAGCCCTTTTGCCTATGGCAATTCCATAACTTGTTGTCCAGTAAAGATCACTGTGAAAGCCAAAAGGATTCTTACGGGTGACTTTAGACAAGGGTCCAAGGTCCAGGGACCAACGAATTCAAGCAATCTTATTGGTTGAAAGCTTTAAATTGGTCCCAAGGCCATTAGATGAGGGTCCAAGACCACAAAGTGGCAAATTGAGGCTAAACCTACATGGCATCTGTTTTGGAGGCAAAATCAATTAATTTGGACCAAAAAATAAGTGCTAAAAAGGAGAGCTCCTGATTTGGAGAACCAAGCCAGGGACCAAGGTATAGTCTGACTTAGGGATTCAATTTGCTTCAAATTAATCCAAATTGGTTCCCAAGAAATTGGAGCCTATTTAGGCCCACTTTAGATGAGGGTCCAGGGTCCAATTTCCTAGGAACCAATTTGAACTGATTTGAAGCAAATTGAATCCTTGAGTTGGACTGTGCCTTGGTGCCTTGGTGCCTAGCCTGACTCTTGGTTCTCCAAATCAGGAGCTCTCCTTTTAACACTGTTTTTTGGTCCAAACCAATTGATATTCCCTCCCAAACAGGTGCCATGTAGGTTTAGCCTCAATTTGCCACTTTTTGGTCTTGGACGCTTGACTAAAGGCCTTGGGACCAATTTAAAGCCTTTGACCAATAAGATTGCTTGAATTCATTGGTCCCTGGATGTTGGACCCTGGTCTAAAGTCGCTCTTTAGTCCTCTGCCTGCCTAAGACAACCGTACAAAACTCATTGTCCAGCAAAGATAACTATGAATCCGAACCCCAAAAGCCTTCCTAATAGGTTGTTTGGTCCAGACAACAAGACTCCATTATTATGTTTTGTAGTGGATGAATTGTAACTCAGGTGAGGTTCCACCATAATAACCAATCCTGTAAGACCTATGTAATTATCAGGGTTGGGCGATTGTCTAGTTTGGCAGGTTAAAATTGGCCGTTTCAATTCGATTAGTAAAATTAAAATTGGAATCAGATCTGATTTTTGGAACTGGGACCAAGTGTCACCAAAGAAGGGGGATAACTTAAATGGGTAAATCTTTTTTCTGTTATTTGGATAATAGTATCAACATCAACTTTGCAGCAGTGGCTGCATCAAGCTCATTATTTTAACAATAAACACCAACTTCCTTTATTCCCCTTCTCAACCATGTTTAGACCATAAACTAAAGACTCCAGGAGATCAGAACTCTCCTTGGATTGCTCTCAGAAAGCGCACTAGTCCTGGGATGTTCACAAATAAACACTGACTTCATGCACTCATGCCCTTTCCATCAGAATCACTCAACAAAAAAGTTGGACAAAGAGATAGATTGGATCCTAGAAACTTAGTTCTTCACTTGGCACCCATAACAGACCTGAAACCCTTTTCTCTCCAGAGCTCCCACAATTCAGCAAGTACTCTCTCTCCCAAACTCAATCACATTAGCAAATTTTCTCAGAATTCCCCAATCGACACCCAAACCCATAAACACTCCACATGGACCGCTGTGAAATCCCTTGACACTGTCATCACCTCCCCTGACTTAGTCCCTACATCTAACATAGATTAACCTTCTATTTTCCAGAAGACTTCAATGCAGTGGAAATTGATTGCTTCAGGCTAGAAGAAAACACAAAATAGAAAGGCATTCTTCCTTTTCTGTTCAAATGCACTCCAACACACATTTCTGTTGTTTAACATCAATTCTGAAAGGAAAACTTAGCTGCCTCTGATGACTTGAGCTCCTTGATTTATATCCATCACACTTCCTCTCGGCTCCATCATCTTCCCAACACCAACCAGTCATGCACAACGTAATCTGCATGGCTCATTCAAGAGCCACCCCAGTTGCAGCAGTAAACCTGTTCCATCACCAAAGCCAACTCAAAAACCTATCTCCATTGAATTGCAAACTTCAAACCCCATAAACCTACAAACAAACAAAACACACCAAAACACAGAAACAAACAATACACATTGGACTTTTGGCGCCCTCAAAATTCATGATGAACAATTGTTCGCTATTTTGGTGTCTTGTGTCATCATGAATTAGGGTTGCTTCCCTTCTTTCATCCATGTCCCTAGAAAATGTTTGACACTAGCTTTGCGTCACACAGGTTCTTGATTTTGTAAAAACAAAGATCAAACTGGAACCAAGATCTTGATTTATTAAGAACCAAAATGGAAATTAGATTAAAGACTTCTTTTTTATTTAAAAAGGACTAGAACCAAGGGCTAACCAGAGGTTAATTGATAATCAATTGCCAGTTTTGGTCCAGGTTACATAGGACCGAACTAGAAACGGGTCTAAGTTTTAGAAATTGACCAAGAAGCCAAATCCTGATTTTGTTGTTTAAATGAACCTGACTTGGAACCAGACTACAAAATCTTTTTTTTTGCAAATCAGAATCAAAATTGCTTTAATTTAATTTTTAGAACTTGAACTAAACCTTATTCATAAGGGTTAAGAACCACCCAACACTAACCTTGTAAGTAAGTAGTGTAAGTGAATAGGTAGGGAATGTAATTGGATAGTAATGGAGGCAGGTAAGTTGGCAAGGCACTTGGTGACTACTAAATAGGCAGATGCGTATGGATGCATAATACATATCTAGCCATAGTAATTGTTAGATATGTGATTGGAGTACTATGAAAAATATTTCCTGTCCAAGCACCATCTGTGCATGGTGCACTGGTGGGAGTTGGTTCACTCACATGTTGGTTCATTGTGTTTGCATATGTACAAGGTTTCTCTTATCCTATATAGCCACTTCATGTGATGCATAGTTTCATTGTGTTTTTGTTATGGTTTGAACCAGTGTTGGTGAGCTAATATTGAAAAAACACCCATTTATCATCCTGTTTATTGATAATTTAATAGTCAATTATTTATTTGTTGATAATCGAGTTGATAACCTAACCATTGGTTATTGATTTTGTTAAATTTAATAACTTATTCAAATGATTGAATTTTTTTCTCGATAAGTTATCAATCTTAGAATGTTGCACATATTTATGATATGTGGAAGACACCTTTTAAGAAAACATTATTAAAAAAATTATGACCTACCCTACTTAGGCAATATAACTAGTAATTTTCATGGCGATTATAGTAAACCCCCTTTATAATCATGCCCTTGTGGCCACTTGTTTTTGTGAGACTAATGAATTATGATTTATATGTGTACAGTCACTTTCCATATAAACCCTTACAAGATTGTGATTATAAGAAAAAAAGACCTTACAAAACAATCCTTTTATGCTAAAATAAAGGTGTTAATTGTTTAAATTTCTTACATGAGTTATTCTAAATTTTACTATGCATTATTAAACTTTAAGAAGGTTGTGATTTTTGCCTATTTTAATGTGACAATTTACATTGAGTATGAACTTTTTAACTATTAGCTTATGTATTTTGTCAACTATATTTTTTTAATTAAGATTTTTTATTTTCTTGGCAAGTCTGCATATCTTTTGTTTGTTTACATTAAAAGTTGTTCTTTTTTTCTTTAACTGGATTCATTGTTATTAGTTTGCACAACTTGAACACAAAGTAACATTAACATTGTCACACAATTTACAAAACCCTAATATTTGTCCTAGATTCCCCCCATTATAATCACATTTACAAAAAAAAAATTTACAAATATTTTGTGCTACTAACAAGTGTGATAGTGCAAAAAAATGGTGTTTTTAACTAAAATGAATGGTTACCAAAAATTGTGTGACACAAACAAGAATGTGACTCAAAAAAACTAGTGTGATTATAAAAGGGGTTTGCTATATTTGAAAACCAACTCTTATGCATAGCTTTTAGTTATTAACCAAGTAAATTGATAATCAAAGGTATTATTTTTATAAGGAAATTTCATAATTGATGGGTCTTAAATTTCAAGAATACAATTGATAACCTTCTCAACCAATTATTGCAAAAAGGTATTAATTGACCAACATTGGTTTGAACCAATGTTGGCCAATCCCCCGATTCTAGGGGGGACCTATCAGTTCCAGTTTGTAACATTTTTTAAAAGATCAGTTTTAGTTTGGTTTTGGTATTATTTTTTCAAGTATGGGATCTGAATTTGATTTTCTTTTTGGGTTTAAGGGGTGGTTCCAATTTCAATTCTTTTTTCATTTTCAAATTAAGTCAGTTTTGGTTCTTGATTCCTTAACACCTAGTTTCTAGTAACTTCAAATTCCGGTTCCACCATCCAAAATATCAAAATGAACAATGCAAAATTTAAAAATAAAATAAAATTTCAATGAAAAAGGAATTATTATAGCACTTTTAAAAACTTAAACTAATACAAACCAACCCATTCTAAACTTGAAGCCCTAATGCACACTAAATGTCTCAAAAGGATCAAAACTTCTTTTATTTTGATCATTGGCATGTGGTTCCATGTCTAAGGCTTCCAAAATTATATTTAACACCTTGAATGGCCTCTTCTAACTTGTGATCCTTATAGAGTCCCAATTTTACCCAATTTTGAACCTTAAAAAACTTTGAACTCTAGCCCCCAAAAAACCTAAACCCTAATTTGAAACCAAAACTAGATTTTTAAAAAACTAAATATTTGGTTCCAATTACTTTGGAAATTTGTTACCAAACCCTAGGTCTAGTTTCAATTAAACATAAATCAAGAACATGGGGTCAAGTCCCACCTAGTTTGACTTACCAAAATTCCCACCAAATTTCAAAACTTGAAACAAGTTCCAATTAGGTTTTAAGTTCCCAAATTTAGAATTGTCAATTCCTAACCAACAATCCAAGTACCTAGCCAACACTGGTTTGAACTAGTGTTGTTTGGTTATACAAGGTTGGCGAGTTATGTATATGCATAATTCTTGGTTATGCATAAATGCATATCCTAAAATTGCATCAATTCAAAAAAAATAATTATACATATCCTCCAGATACATACTAACCACTAATTTTGAATCATTGGTGGCCATGGATGGAAGGAAGACACTTCCATTAACCAAATGCATATCTATATCCAAGGATTATTTAAGCATATGTCCAGTTATGTGTACATTGTTTTTTTTTTTCAAATTCCTTAAGTAAGTGTAGTGGCTAGGATCCCCAGCATTAATTAATAGTAAATGGCAATTGTCCTAGAGGGACATTGATTTTTTTGGCAATCTTGCATATTTTTGATGATCTGCAAAAACACATTGTCTAAATTTGGGGACTTCTAGATTTTTTCCATCAACATATGGTGACTTTTTTGTATTTTTAAAAAAAATCCTTGGTTGCATTCACCAACCCCTTTTTACACAAGGTTGTGAATTTTGAAAAAAAAAAATACATTATTTATGTATGAGAGGTGTACATAACCAAAAAAAATTATTATTATATCCAAGAAGAAGTTTTAGGGTTTGTGATTTTTTAAGGTTTGGAGGATATGCATTCAAGGTAGATGCATAATTGAGTGTCTCACTATTGTGACAAAATGGTGTTTTTTTTTCTGAGTACCTTTTATTCAAATACATATGATAATTAATATATCCTTAGATTTATTAATTAGGATTTGGATCTAAATTAACAAATTCATTATGAAAAGAATTGTGTGGTTATTTATTGATAAAAAAACTCATTTGTTAGTAGTGATGCACTTTTGAAATAAAAAAACATGGATTAATTATTTGACTGGACCATCACAAAATGAAAAAAATTATATTGATTCACATTCCAAATTTGTTATTGGAACTCAATATATGATGTAATATAAGGTAAATTCATACGAAGAATTTTTTATTTGAACACCTTAACGTTTGATAGTTAAGGACTTTTGAATGGTTGAAATTTGACCATATTTTCATAAGTCTCTATGAATTGTAATCTTTGTTTAATTTTCAATATCTTTGTTCCAAAAGAATATTTTTTGAAAGTTTTAAATGGGGCATTATTCGTAAAAACTTTGTGGGTTTTCCTTTTAGAACTTCCAAATTAAAAAATGACATGACCTACATTAAATACAAGTTCCCACATAGATTTAGGAAGGTTTTTAGGTGATTGAAAATGTATTATTCAAAAATTAGAATAATAACATTTTTAAAAGTAAAAACCATGTCCATTTGAATCATTTTAAAGAATCTTGTGTGGACTTCTAGGAAGTGTAATTTTTGCCAATATTGACACATTTAATCGTGCATTCTCCTTTTAAACTCAAACATTTTAAACTTAGTCAACATTTTAAGTGAGAAATGACAAATTGGCAATACATATACTTTATGCATATCCATGAATTTTTAACATTCAATAATCATTTATTCATAATCGGCAAAGGGATTATTTTTTTTTAATACATAACCATTTATATATGAAAAGATGTGGGATTTTAAATATACATATCCATCTTTTTTTTTAGAATTGAAAATATTTTTTATTCATATTTGAAATTTTCTCTAGAAATTGGATAACCAGACAACACTAGTTTAAACCAAGGTTGGGTGGGCATCAATTTTTTTTGATACCCATTAGATTTAGTTTTCATAAAATAATTTACGAAAGCTTTCACTTTTCACTTTTTAATTTTAAGAAAAAATTTATACACCAAGACAACATATCAATATTTTTTAAAAATTTGAATCAATTCTCATAATGTTGATTTTCATAAACTTGAAAAGAGCTGACTATCATTTGGCAATTTTCACAAACCCATTATTATTTGTTTGTGAGAGGGTTTAGACCTACTATTTAATTTTGACTTATTACTCATTTCAATCTACTACCTAAAGTACACAATACCTTGAAAACTTGACTTGAAGACGGGGGTTTTATTTCACCTAAGTCTCAATATTTTAATTTTTTTTACTTGAACTGATTCTCACCATTTGTTTTCACACAAGTGAGAATTGATGATCAAGTTTTCAATTAAGGTATCATTCAAAGTGATACCATGAAAGGTCCAAATAAAAATATTAACCACATGATACCCACCCAATAGTGGTTTGAACCTGTGGGGTGGTTTTTAGGGGCAACATGAAAACCAGCAAGGTTTTTAATCCAATTCTGAGGTTGAAACCCATCGATTCTTATATCAAGTGAAAATCAAACTAAAAATTTGATCAATCATTCTCATCCCAATGAGAACCACCACCACTCAAAACCTTTAAGGTTTTCAAAAAATTTAAAAGTTGAAAATTGGGAAAGGTATGTCCCAATACCTTTCAATTTTCAACTTTAGGGTTATAGGTTATAGGTATAGGTTTGGGGTTTAAGGCTAGCCGTTTAGGGGTTTAAGTCTCTCCCTTTTCACTTATGGCTCTTACTTGGCTCTCGCTTCTTGGTTATGGTTGTTGTTTTTGTTTTTCATTTATCATTTTGGGGTATTATTTGGCTCTTATTTTTCGCTTATGTTTTTCATTTTTATCTTTCACTTTTCATTTCTAGCTTTTGCTTGGTTCTTGCTTCTCACTTTTATTTCTCACTTTTTACTTCTGTCTTTCGTTTTTCATTTTTGGCTTTCGCTTTTGACTCTTGTTTTTTACTTTTATTTCTTGTTTCTCACTTTTGTTTTTCACTTTTCACTTTTGTCTTTTGCCTCTCACTTTTAACTCTTGCTTTTGTTTTTTTATTTTCTCTTCTATTTCTCGTTCAATTTTTCACTTCTTGCTTTTATCTCTCATTTTTTGCTTTTGTGTTTTGCTTTTTGCTTCTTGTTTTTGTCTTTCATTTTTTGTTTCTATCTTTCATTTCTCACTTATGTTTTTCACGTGCGTCTCTCATTTCTTGCTTTTATTTCTCACATGTCACTTGTGTCTCTCACTTTTTGCTTTTGTTTTTCTTGCTTGTCATTTCTATTTCTCACTTATCATTTTTGTTTCTCGCTTCTTCCTTATGTCTCACATTTTTCTTTCTTGCTTATCATTTCTATTTTTTATTTCTATCTCTCATTTGTTGTTTGTGTTTTTGCTATTTACTTTTGTTTTTCACTTTTATCTTTTGTTTGTCATTTTTATTTCTCGCTTGTTGATTTTGTCTCTCACTTTTTGCTTCTAGCTTTCACTTTTCACATTTAGCTCTTGTTAACTCACTTCTCACTTCTAACTTTTGCTTAACTTTCAATTCTTGCTTTTGGTTCTTGCCTAGCTCTCACTTTTCGTTTCTAGCTCTTGCCTAACTTTCATTTCTCATTGACTATTGCTTTAGATTGTTTTGCCTTGGCTCAAGGTGTCTTTTTACTTTGGCGTTCACTTCTAACTTTTGCTTCTCACTTCTCTCTTTCATTTTTTGCTTTTGTCTTTTGCTTCTTGCTTTTGGCTTTTGTTTGCATTCTAGCTTACACTAAATGCATTGTGTTTGTAAAATCATACTTCCCCCTTACTATTTTCTTGCAAATTCAAGATTCCAAGGTTGATTCGGGGTGGAGGTTAATCTTCCAAGCTTTTTTCCACAAAGTAAACTTGAAATCAACTTTTACTTTCTCCAAATTTCTTATGTCTTTTGATTAACAAAATTATAATAAATATCTATTTTATAAATTATTTCTTTTTTCTTGTGTCTTTTTTTCTTTGTTTACTTTTTAGGGTTAAGGTTAGGTTGTTTTGGTATTGTCCATTAGAATCAAACCTTAACCCTAAAACCTAAAAAAATTACTTTTGTGCCTAGATGGTGCAAGAAAATCACTTTTTTGAAGAGACTATTTTTCATACATTTTTCATTTCAACTACATTTAGAAGTGAGATTTCTAATTTGTAAATGATTATAAATGATTTTTCAACTTTAAACCTTGATTGCTTTTCCTTACCTACTTTTTAGGTCTCATAATTGTAAATTTTTTTTATAATGATTTTTTATTGTATAAATTAAATAGTAATGGCCTAGTCCAACTAGAATGAAAATGTTATGATAATTAAAACATAGTCCCGTGAAATATTCCAAAGATGTTTTTATAGGAAAGAGGAACCTTTTCCTGGAACATCACAAGGAATTGAAAGCTTGTAAACCCAATTGAATACAATTCCAAAAAATGATTAAAAGAGTGTGAATCAGAGACTTCAAGTTTTGTAGGCTTAAAGATTATTTCGGAAACCTCATGGTATAAATGCACTATGTTGGGCCTTTTATTTTGTCAATGATAATAACAAGTAGATGGCAAGGTACTTCAAATGATGTGCTACATGATTTGTCATAGTGAGTATGTCCTTTTTACTTCAAGAACTAAACTTAGAAAAAGACATATATCATATTTTAAATGTAATGGAATAATTACCTTTAAAACAAATGTGGATGTAGAACATACATTGCTTAAAAAGAAATTTGAGGAAGAAGTAAACATTCATATGAAGAATGGTTTGGAAATACAACCAACAAAGAGAAGACCTAATGTGTCTGCTAAAAAAAACTTTAAGTTTTTTTTTTGCTAAAGATCTTTTTTAAAAGGATGATGTGCAACAAAATTTTTTTTTGCAAGACCTTGGTTTGCTAGTTGTGAAAAATCATCTTCCTATGCATTTTGTGGAAAGTTCTTGGTTCAAATGATTTACCTTACATTTGTGTCCTCAAGTTGTCATCCCATCCAAAAAACTATTTACCCAAGAAATTTTGTCCAATTTGGTGGAAAAAACAAAAGAGTTGTATGTTTTACTTCAATTAATAGAGTGTCTGTTAGCCATTACTAATTTTGCCTTATGGATGTCCAAAAGAGCCCATGAAATTTTTGCATTGGTTGTTAACTTTCTAGATGCAAATTGACAACCTAAGCAAGTGACTATTAGGTTATTTGAAAATACTAAAACCATAGGGCAAGCTCTAGATGTAAACTTGAGTAATCTTTTGTATTCTTTTGGCCTTAGGAAGAAAATCATTGCATTTGTTAAAGATGAGGGGGCTAATTTGAATGTAATGACTTTAGCACTAAGGTTTATTATGAGCTATGATATTCTAGGGTTGGAAGAGAGTTTCAATGGAAGTTGTTTTGGACGTGTTTTTTTCAAGGCATGCCAATATGGGACTACTAAAAAGAAAGTTTGCAAAGACATGAGATTTATGTCAATTAAAAATGTGCAATATGACATTCAGAAATGCATTACTTGGTCGAAAAAGTTTGGTAAAGGTAGATTAGAGTGGAACAAAGCATGTATGGATGCTAGAATTTGCCCAAAAAAGTTAAATACACTAATAAAGACAAAGTTAATTTTTTATGTAAATTAAATTTCACTTTCAAATTTTTTTATAATTTTTCTAAAAATAATACTTCCACAAAATAGAGTGTATTTTTTTGCTTGCTGAAATTTTAACAAACCTTAGAAGATGTCATTTGCAATTAGAAATCTTGAAAAGTTTATTTTTGTCAACAAAAACTATTTGTATGATCCTAGAGTATGTTGTAAGGATGCATTTAACTTGGTAGAGTTTATAGAGAGGGAGGAGAACTTTGAGGTGGAATTGAAGGAATTTGAAAAAGAATGTCAAAGAGAAAAGATTGAAAATTGTGAATGATGAACGTGAAAGATTTTAATGTGAAAGAGATTGAAAACTATACTACTTTTGTGGCTTTTAATTAATAAAATGATCATTTTCAAAATTTTAATTTTTTTTCTGGAATGACAATTGTGATAATCTTTTTGTGAGAACCACCTTTGAAAACTAGTGGTTCAAAAACTTGTGATGATCGGTTATGTTGAAAACCACCAAGTTTCATTTTCTTGGAATTTCTGAAAATTTGGGTGGTTATTAAAAAATAAAAATCCGAAATTTAAAAAAGAATTGGGCTGATTCTCTCAACCCTTTCAAAGAACCAAAACTTGTGGTTCTGATGAAAAAATGAGAACCACCCAAGACTGGTTTGAAACTTCTTGTCAACACATCAATGGGAACACATATCAAGAATGAGTGTACAAAATTAATTAATATTTTTTACATAAGCATATACTACATCCAAAAAGACCATCCATGAAGGCGTGGTATATTATGAATTTGGCTTAGGCTAAGGGCAGGCATCAAAATATTCTCTTTGCTTGGAGTCCCAAGGCATGTTTTAAGTAGGGCCCCAGGTCATTAGTACAAGACCCCAAGTAGCTAAGGGTCGTTTTGTGTGAGCCCCAAGCCACCATGTCCTAGACCTTAGGCTGTTATGTCCTAATCCCAGGCAGCTAAGGATCATTCTATCCTAACCCTTGGACCACCTTGTCTTAGGCCCCAATCAGCCTAAGGTCTCTTTATCATGGCCCTTGGCCCACCCTTTCTTGGGTCTATGCATTCTAGGGTCAACCGTTGTCATGGGCCCAAAGCCACATTACCTTGGCCCCCGAGCCACTTCTTGTCATGGGTCTCTAGCCGTTGGTTGTCCTAGGGTTCAGTCGTCTCGGGTCCCAAGCTACTTGTCCTAGTTGTCCTAGGCTTCATGTATACACCTCGCAATAAAATGAAATTCTATGTTAAAATGAAATAAGATTGAAAGATCTAGTCCTTGGAAAGCTTAGTAAATGAAATAATAATTTAATTGGTCTCTCCCCTATTTTCTTCTCCTTCATTTTGTCTCTCTCCATTTTTGTCCCATCTTTATTTTGCCTCTCTTAATTTATTTATTTAATGATAACAATGAGAAATAATAAAATAGTGAAGATTTGGTTCCAGCTTCTTGGCCTAAACAACTTTATCAGGAAATTCTTGCCCTTTGAAAAATCATTGTTTTATTAATAACTTGAGGCCAAAGCAACATATCAAAAGTGTTCAAATTCTCTACATATATATATTTTAAAGTTGCATTGTTTTTTTACTAAATTACACCTTGGAAATTACGAGGTTCTAAAAGTAAATGTCTCACTCCTTGGGGCATTGTGCATTTTTGTTATACGTATAAAATGTAGTTTTACAAGATTCATTCAATCACATGTGATTTTTGAACTTTTTGGAGAAAAGGAAGGAGCAACCTCAATTTCTTAGAACTTAAAAAAATCCACCCCTAGGCCCTCTCTCTTAAGCCCACAACCCAACTTTTAAAAAAATCCTTTTGATCTTTGGCACTAGTTGTGCTTGAGGCCCATGACAAGAAGTGGTTTGGGGGTCGAAACAATGTGGCCTTTGGGCCATGACAATAATTGAGCCTAGGATGCCTAGACCCAAGAAAAGGTGGCCCAGGGATCATGATAAAGGGACCTTAGATTGCTTGGGGCCAAGACAAGGTGGGCCAGGGCTTATGACAAATAATCATGAATTGCCGAAGGGCCAGGACATAGTGGTTTGGGGCCAAAAACACAATTGTATGGGCCCACATGACAAAATCGAATGAACCTTTGGTTACCTAGGTGCCGAGACAAGATGGCCCAAGGTTTAGGACATGGTGGCGTAGGGCCTAGGATAGAATGATTTAGGTTGCTTGGGGTTGGGACATATAGCTCGGGCTCTACAACATGGTGGCTTGGGGCTCACACAAAATGACCCTTGGTTACTTGGGGTCTTGGACATGATGGCTTGGGGACTTAGGACATGCCCAAGGACTCCAAGACAAGAGAATATTTTGGTCCCCCCCCCAAATCCTAAGCCAAATTCATAATAAATCATGTCTTCATGGAGATGGCCTTTTCGGATAGAGTATAAGTTTATGTCCAAAAGAAAAAGGGATTAAGTTTATACGCTTGTTCCCAACATGTGGTCCCAATAGCCCTAGGTAGCTATGGGTCCAAGAGGAAATGGTCTGAGGCTGAGAACAAGATACTGAGAAGGTACAAAACATGTCCAGGGACCCCAGCCCAAGGAATCTTTTCTGATTTTCCCCCAGGCCCAAGCCAAAACTTTCGTTTTTAACTTCCTCAGATGCATGACCCTTTTGGAATTCTGTAGGGGGGTTACCTGTTGGCACCTTGTAAGGGCGGTTGTTCTTTGTAAATTTGAAAAATCACCAAACTTTGGGCCGTGTCCCCTTCTCAGGGTTCCACTATAAGGCCTGGCACATGCACACAAGTTAACCCGGGCCAACCACAAAGCAGTGACTGCTGTGGAGGCTTCGCCAGAGGGCTGACGCCCTTTTTCCTGGACCAGTCAGCCCTCTATTTGGGCCCTCCAACAGCTTGTTTATCGCCCACCAGCCAATAAAGTCTGTTCTCGAGGGAGCAAAGTGGGGTTGCTCAGGGGAGGTGGACATGCACGCCAGTCAATAAAGTGAGTGCTAGCAAAGTTTATTTGCTCAGGGGGGTGGATCAGTGTTTTGTTTTGTGGCAAATTTTCTCATTATGACGACCAAAACACAGGGTGTGTCACACTGTGATCTTGCCATTTAAATTAAAATGTATCTTAAGCAGGCCTCACAGTGTGACGTCTAAACCCTAAACCTTGCCAGAAGTAAATGTTCTGTCCGGAAACGCTGTGTAAACGTGTCATTGGAGGTGTTCTCATTGTACCTGACGTACCATGCCGCATAAAACACCATTCCAGCTCCCTCACGCTCTTGAGTTTGGCTTGCTAATCACCGGTCGTGACACGAAGTCCCTGGTCACTTCAGTGATGTGTCGCTTCTGTGCATGCTTCAAGCGCGCAGAACAGCCAGGGGCCAAACACCAACGGACAAAGAACACCAAGTACTCGGCCCCTTTCCGCAAGGAAAACTATGAAAAACACAATAGCAATCAACACCCTCTTGAATGGGAGAAATACAAAAAAGCTAGCAAGGAAGGAAAAATGGAGTTTTTTGAAATAATGAAATTTGTTTCGATCGAACGTTTCATCCGCACGAATGGCGATATCCTCGAATTCATTGTGGATTCAAAGATTGTGGAAGACAACGTTGCACAATTGTTTTTTTGTCTTGACGATGACTTGGACGCATTGTCCCTGGAGAAATCCATGGCACTTTTCAAGAAAGTGCCCGACACCATGACCTCGTATTGCATCACTGTCAAAAACATGTAATGGTTCGAACTCGCTCTCGATCACACTTCAATTGGTTTATCGTTTCGTCAAACATTTGCTGTTATTGATTAGCACAAAGAGGCGTTTGGGAATGCAAAGCTGGTGGGCCTCAACGATCACATTGTTAGCCAGTATGTCCGCATGGGTATCGCCATCAATCTTCAATGCATTTCAGACATCCTAAGCTCTCCTTGTGTGTGGTTGTTCGCGCTTGCTATTGATAGCTCCACACATTGATCTGTGTCATACCTTGACATCCAAATCCATGTTTGTCCCAATGGCTCCCTAGAGAATCTGCACCTAATCGCAATGCCCTTTTATGATCGTCATATAGCAGAGAACATTATTGCCATGATCTGTCGCATTCTAGATGCTCTGTATACACATTGGCGATCAAAGATTATTGCTTTCAACATTGATGGCGAGAACACGATGACTGGGGACATGCTAGTATAGTAACACGAATTGATCATGAATTTGAGACCAAGCTCATGCGCATCTAGTATGCGCTTCATTAGATTGATCTTGTCGTGAAGGACATCAATCATTCCTTGGATGACGGATTGTTCTATAAGACCGCCCATGATTTTAGTATTCATCTGTGCCGTCAACAAAACTTGCAACTGGAAATGGGCAGTACGTGCCCTAAAGATACCAATCAATGGGTTCATCTCAAGCACATGTTATTTTAGATGCTCGAATATCGCCATCTATTGTTGATTTGGATTGATGAGAAGAAACTCGTTTCTGCACCGGATGACTCGTGGTGGCTGATGACAACCAGGGTTCGGCCATTACTCGAACTTGTTAATGTCACCTTGGTAATCCAATAATCTCCTGATATCATTCGCTCGCAGCAAACATCAGAGATCGATAATCTAATCGGCCACTTAGTGGACACAATGAATATGGAACTGGTAGGTACAAATGATGCATTCGAAGCCATGTAGGCTTTAAAATTCATTGTTGTGGAGCATTTGACGCACCCCCAACTCCTCAAGGGACTCAAATGTGAGCCCAAGTAGAAAGCAGCGGAATAAGGAGGAGTCGGAGCACGCTCCCTAGCTCACAACCCTTTGAGGGGTAGAGGGGCGGGTTGG
>Ga0116229_10003317_pt1 | contig 26386 bp, 25 predicted proteins | sample S1TSphgellanicum_3_FD_87313 | JGI IMG/M metagenome (GOLD analysis project Ga0116229, IMG submission 87313) | Host-associated microbial communities from peat moss isolated from Minnesota, USA - S1T2_Fc - Sphagnum magellanicum MG | ecosystem: Host-associated > Plants > Peat moss > Unclassified... | reverse complement strand
TTTTTTTGTGTGATGGGCCAATCAAATTGGTTCATTGTGAAAAAAAAAAACAACAAAATTGGGAGGCACCTCATCTAATTAATAAAAGAGGTGAATTGCTAGGGTGTTCTTAGGAATGTCATAGTGTGATTCACATTAACTACATCATGGGTGCCCTCACAACTTTTTTATTTATTTTAATGGAGCCATATTGATTGGCCCACCTGCAATTGTTTTGGAACTTTGGGGCATGCCCCCAATAGAAGAACCTTTTTGGACCCCCAGTTGCAAAATAGAAACAAATGTACACCCTTGGATTATAGTTTATTTATAGGGGAGTTTGAACTTTGGGCAAAGCATATGGGTTAAACACCCAGGTGCTACTGGCTAACTTGCAACATTTCTGCAACAACAACATCATCATCTTAAATTATTATTATTTCATTCCTGGTTTATTTCCTTCCCATTCTTCGTGGGCAAAAAGCTGCAGTGTCAGACTCAGCAGAGGGATGGTGTGCAGCCGGCAAACTCGGAGCTTCCAGGGTGTCGATCCGCATGGACGACCGGACGGATGGACAGAGGACGGATGACAAAGGACAGATGACAGGACGCACGGTTTCAGGGGAGCCTTCATTCTTCCTTTACTATATCTAATTCTTGTAAGTGTAAGATCTCTCCCCTTCCCTCAAGGTCTTGTATTCATTAGATCTCTCTTTCGTAAGGAAGATAAGTAAGGAGGATGTATGTAATATTCTTGAAGATATGTAATGTAATTCCTCTTTTCTAAGAAGGATATTCATGGACATAAGGTGCCCTCCACGTACACTTAGAAATTTTCACTAAGTGATTTATGAGGTAAATAAAACTTGTCGAACATGGCATTGTAGAGACGAAGGTTTGGTTCCTAACCCCTCAGCATAGGACATGCTTGCATTTTAGAAAGTCATGTTATTTCAAGACTTGTTCCACCTTTTTTTTCCTTTTTTCGTGATACTCACTCATATCACACAAGAAACAATTGAAGAAGAAAGGAGCATTTCAACAAAACCTTAACACTTGTGAGAAAGGGAGATGGGGTGTGAGGTTGAAACATGGAAATTATTGGAAAGTTTGGTGTAAGTATTGTGCCAAAGAATTCAAAGCAACATCAATAATTGGAGTTACAAAAATTTATCTATCAATGAATAACATATTGTTGTGTGTTCTAGTTCTAGAAGATCTTCAAATTTGCAAAATGCAATTCTAAGCTTAACTACCCAAAAAGAACTAGGCAAAATAAAATTGTAAATGTTTATTGAAAGAAGCATAATTGATCTTACTCAACCAATTTTTTTTTTTGGGAATGTTAAAAATTGTGAAAATTTAAAATTATTACAATTTTCTTTTTTGGTTGAAGAAACCCTTTCAAAATTGCAAATCAAATCATTCCCATAATATGTTCTATGTTTTGCATATTACGATGGTTAAGTGTTGTTTTTTTTGGTGAAAGTTTTGCATTGTGTCCACTTTTTTTTTTTTGGGAAAATTTTGGAGGCCTTTTATTGTTCATGTGATTTCAACTAAATTTGGGTTTTTTAAAAAAAAATCATCATTTTTTTATCTCACAAAATTGAAAAAAAAAATCCTTGTTGATGACACATTTATGGACAATGTTCATGTTTTCAAGTTTCTTGTTATTTTTCAATGACCTACTTATTTTGTCTAAAAATGACAATTTTTTTGTAATCTTTAAAAATTGCAACTTTTCCAAATTTCCCTTTTTTTTGGTTGTTAGGGTGTGAATATTTGCCACCAAAAAAACAGCATTGATGAGATTCGTATCATATTCACATTTTCAAAATATGAGATAACATTGGTTTTCCATTCAACATCTAAAATCACAAAAGAAATGTCAAAACATCAATCCAAGGTGAAAGCCTACATGTAAGCCTAAATGGATTTGAAATGCTTCCATTTTCATGTTCTATCACAAGTAAATGTGGTGGGTTTGAAATTGATAAAATCCCATGGCAAATTCAAATAATCACTCAATTTTGTGTAAAAATAGATTGTCATCCACTAAAATCAAATCAAATGTTTTGTAAAGCATGGCAAGTATACAATGTCATGAGAAGTTTCATACATTCTTTATTGATGCCAAGAAATACTCAAATTCTATCATTTGAAATCTTTTTTTCATCATCAATCATGCAAACATGACCAACTTTTTTGTTAATTTTTTTTATTACCACTTAGATCCCAAATATAACTTAAATTATTGAACAGAAGATAAAATTTCAAATTTAAAACCAAATATATCATGATTCATAAATCATTTTTTTCTCAAATTCCTATCTATATTTTATATTAACTATTTAATCATAGCCCTCAAACTTCAACACAAGATGTGGTACAAAATATTTTACTATGTAGACAACAGTATGATGTATCTATTATAATTTACATTATATTTTAGTATTTAAAAATTAATACTATTTTTCAAGTTTGAATCTTCAAATTTTAATGTTTCAATTATCATATGCAAATATTCAATTGTTTTAAATGAGTTTTCCCATCAAATCAATGACCATTGACAATGCAATTACATCCTAATTCAACATTATTCAATGCTTTCGATCTCCAAAGATGTGGGGGATCCAAGACTACCCAAAAAAAAAACCCTCATCTCAACATGGACAATTGATTCAATTTCACCATCATGGGTTGACAAAATGAAAACAATTCTTGGAGGAAATTTTATTTTCCTAATATGTGCAACTAAGTATTTTGGGTTTGTTACATCTTTTTTTTCATTATTTTTTTTGCAATAGATTGGATAGCCTTGTGTGTTTTTGCCAAGAGTTAAAAGTTTGGGTCATGCTTGGTAGTTAAATTTCAATTTCAAATAACTTTATCTTGGGTTTAAATTATTTTCCAATGTGAACGTTACAAGTTCCTCCAAGTTGAAATTTAATTGCCAAATAGGATCTAGCTTACAACTCTAAACAAAGGCATGCAAAAAGAAGTTTGTGTTGAAAACCAAAATATTTAACTTTACAAATAAGAAGAACACATTATGTTTGTGACATTCAAAAAATTATAAGAATTTGCAAAACGTGAAGCAAGTTGCACAATAACATACATGATATCGATGTTTTTCCTTTTGTTACATGCCTTGAAAATAGGCCCTAATTTTTTTTCATTAATGACGTTCAACACATTCATTTGTATGTTATAAGTTCAAAGAACATAATGATAGGTCAAGTTGACATTAGGCAACCTTGGAACATAACCATCAAGGTGATTTTCCCCCATAGAGCCATATGGATAACTAAGGACAAGCATGTTGGCAATGGGAGATCAAAAGATTATGTGTGACCAACCCTAAGACATGGATTGTGCCCATGTTTTAGAAAATTGCAAGGGTTTCCAACTAGAGGTGAATATGAAGTGTGCAACTCATTTGTTTTAGTGGTTTTGCATCAAATTCCATACTTCCTTTCAAGATTCAAATTCATTTGTATTTATAAGGACATAAAAAATCTTGGATAAAGTTTCAAATTCTTGATCTAATCTCACCACGATGAAAAGTTGCCATATTTAAAACATCACACTTCCACAAATGAAGATTTTAATATTTAAATAATAGTTTGTAAAATCTATACATAATCATATTAATTTTCAAGGAAAGACCATTAAACAATATAATGGATTCGTTTAAATGTTATGGTTCAAACCCAATATGAAAATAAAAATAAATTAATCCTTCCTTATAAGTCGAATCCTCAAAGGTACATGTGACATGAGTCATGACCTTTATTGATTTCCTTTAATTGCAAAATTGGTTTAATATTATCAGCCCCAAAAGGACTTTATTTAAAGGCTTGAAAAAATAATTAAAACTTTTGCTAAAAAATTGTCCCATTATTCATAGCCCCCATTGCTTTAAAAGGGGGCTAGTTAATGTCTTCCAATGACCCCCAACTATTTCCTTGACATCCCAACAAAACTAGCACATGGCATTAGCTTGACATATTGCCAACTTTAGCTCAACACCTGGTTGTTACTCCACCAAATCAATGGTGTCACCTTAATCCTAGGCCTAACATAGGCTTGATTTGAGGCCAATGTTACCTCAACATTAAACTTGGGCTTTGGCCTAGTTTTGCATGGCATTGTGCTTTACCTAATATTGGCTTACTACTAGCTAAACTCTTACTGAGCTCTAGCTTGACATTGGTCGAGAATTGGCCTTAATCATGGTTTTTTTAATATTTAAATTAAGCTTGTTGAATAGGCTTGTAATTTGTAACTTGTAACTTTGTAACTTGTGTGTATTGTTATTTAGGTGTGCATCAAAAGTTGTTATGGGTCATGGCTAATGCAATAAATGTTAAATTCATTGGTTTGGATATTTTTTATTAGTTATCTTGACTTTTAAATGAAGTAAAAGTTAAATGTGTAATAAGGTTTGGTAGGTTTATGAGAAATTTAAGAAACCAATGAAAATGTTAGAAATGGATTACTTTTTAAATGACTAGTAGAATAGGGTTGTGTGTAGGCCTCAAGAATTTCTTTTCTCATGTCAATGGGGTTACTACATTTGGTGATTTGAATTTTTTTCTTAGTTATCTTGAGTGAAGCAATAGTTAAATGTGTAATAAGTTTTGATAGCTTTGTGAAAATTTTAGAAGACAAATGGAAAAGCTAGAGAGACTTGAAAGGGACCATTTTTTAAAATGTTGAACATACTAAGGTTGTGTGTAGCTTGAAGAATTTTTTTAAGCCAATCAGATAATTTATATCATGTGCATGATTACATTTGAAATTCAATAATCAAAAGTTAAATCATAAATCAATGATAATTGATCATATAACTTTATATACAATGTAAATTAATTACAAAATGCACAATCTCATGAATTGTAGATTACATTATGGAACCCTTCAAGAATCAAAACATTGGCAAGATATTAGTTGGCCCAAGGCCCAAAAATGATATACTACATAATTTCTATAGACATGATTCAAGAGAAAGTATAATACTCTAGCCTATACAATTATTGGTTTTAAACCATCAACCTACGATTAGTGAACATATATACCTTACTACAAATCATGATTCAAGTGAATTTTTCTTGGGTTCTTTAGACCTTAGCCAATTTCTTTGCTATTGTTAATTATTGGTTTGATGAGCAACACCTTCACATCTAATATCCACTACAAACCCAACTTCATCATGTTGGACTTGGAGCTCAACAACATGTCTCAAAGGTGATGGCAAGGTAGTATGTTCACCATTTGAGTTAAAGTACTAGCCTAATGGGTGAAAACCCTCCTTAACTAAAGGTGGTGGACCTAGATTATACCAACCATTAAATTGTGGGCCATGTGGTATTTTAGAATGGTCTTAATGACCTAATTGAGGCTCGCAATGTCTCTAAGCTTTTAGTCAATTTGTGGACCACCTATCATCCACGAAATGGATGTTTGGCTACTAGACGACATCCACTTTTGCTAACTAATGTTTTTATACCAATGGAATGTGGCATATGCAACAACTTGTGTGTGTCACTAACATTTGAAGAATACATTTGAAATAGTATTAATGTTTACATCTACCAATTGGTATGTTCTTTTAGATCCATTTGTTGTGGGATGTATGGCACACAATTCTTTGTTTTTTATGCAATTAAGTATTTTGAAATAAGTAGTTTTACTTTATGCAATTCCATACCCCCCATGAAATTGGCTTCAAGAATTCTCCTTCAATTCCATTAAAGGCTATTATCCCCATGATCAATGGATTTTTCAAGTCCCTTGTCCACCCATGTGGTAGGCAACATGTTTGGTAGTTTAACGACCAAAATAATGGTAGCCAAATTGGGGCAAACCTTAATTTTTCAGAGGCAAACCCATTGGTTTTTTGTAGCACATCATTTTGCATGTCAAAAGTTATGTTGTGCCAAATGAAATTTCAATTTTGATTTTTTCAGCATCAATATCGAGTGTTCCACTTTGTCCTTGGCCAACTTTAACTTATAACGAACCAAGTTACATAACACCATCAATGATTCAATAAACAACGATGAAAAACTTGCAATGATATCAAGCTCATTACGGGTGTTTCTATTAACAAATGTAGGCATGGGCATTGGTGAATTTCTTTATACATTGGGTGAAACCCTAATCTCCTCTAATGTCAACTGATTTGATTGTGGTGACAATAGGTTCAAGGAAATTATTAGGGGATGAAATATGTGTTCCTTCTTTTATTCCCCTTGTGATTAGATTGGTGGAAGGTTTGGTGGTTGCATTAATGGAGGGTTTGGTGGTTGCACAATGCCATCTAATACCTTTGTTGAATGAATGTTTTCACCATATCCACATTATGTTGGACTCGCAATGCCATAATTATGGCTTTTGGAATTGGTTGTGCATCAAGGCCAAAATTGGGTTTAAATGTCTAATCCACATCCACATCCAAGAAAAAAATTGCATAACACATATGTATCCATCCATTGAAGTACATGTTATTATCACTTGTCACTTTTTTAGAATTACACCACAATGTTTTTAAAACCTATTCAATGACTGTTTTGAATTGTGGATGGTGGCATGTGTTGATGTTCATTTTGGTATTCTTGGCATTTGATAATTGTTGTTTTTTCTAGCTAATAGTGAGCAAAATGGTTGTACACCACATACTCCTGGCCAAGGGTTTTGTTCCAAAGCCCTCCCTTGTCATTTTTTCACCTAGCCTTCACCTTTTCATATTTTGGTATGGTTTTCCAAGATTCCACCACCCTGTGCACCTTCCATTTATGTGAGTTGGTGTTCAAACTTCAACCATTCACATTCATACTCACATTCCCACTTTTGTTTGGACTATCATTTTTACTTTGTGTAGCTATTGGATTTAAGTCTAAAAGTTAAAATTTTGATTTAAACTTTAGTTTGTTTCAGTTTTTATGGGTTATTAGGTTCATTATTTACCGTTGAATAATAAAAAAATCCCAACCATGGGTATAAAATATAATAACAACAAAAAAATTGTGAATGATTGCACAATTTCATGCATTTTTGCCAAATTCTTGTTGGATGAAACTAATTATTTAGTTGATGAGTGGATTGATTTTGATTCATTCAAATGGACACAAGTGGAAATGAAAGAAAATTGTGGGCCCATTGTCCCTTTTATATGAATGCTGAAAATAAGTAAGACACGTTTGGAAACAATTAGGAGGTTTGAAGGTTCGTTGTTTCTTGATGTGCATTTCCATAAATGGTAGGCTAAATGGTGAGTGTGATTCAACAATGTTGACATCATAGTGGGTATGACATTAGCACCTTGCAACAAAGGGTAATAACACCAAGCTCACTTTGGGCCAAATGTTGAGACATCGCAAAAAGGTTTGGCAATGCAAGCTCTTGCTAGGTCACCTTGGGGACTATAGGAAATGTTGGGGGTATGGTCGAAGATGGAAAAAATAGTAAGGGGATGATAGGAATGACAAAAGGACAACAAGGATGGTGAAAAGACAACATGTAGTGAAAACTATCAAATTGTACACTCGTTTTGAATGAACCCCTCCTTACGTTGAACATTTCGTGACGCATGATGATTTTGGCCATATTAATACACCTTCTCATAACGAACCCCATAACTTTGAACATTGAACATAGATTCCGGAACGCTCCACTGAAATAGTCCTTGTCACATTAAACACCTGCGTGAGTCATTCCGTGAGTACAATGGTCATTTCATAGTTCATTCTAATTTCGTCGTACATTAGTTATAACGCATTCAAGTGTTGTTCAAAGAGAAGAGAGACTCGAACCATGAGTGGGAAAATAAAGTACATTGATAAAACATTAGCAGAGAAAGCCAAAGCATTGCAAGATTTGGACAATGGATGTTTGTGAGAGCTTGCGCTGTAAAGTACTTTGTTTCTGTCAATACAATTGTCAACTAGAAAAAGAACAAAAGCGAGATTATAAGTTCTATTATTTTGAATTCACAAGTTTTTCTTAGAAAAGACTTGTGCGAGTTAGCGGTAACGGCAAGGTCATAGATGAAAGAGTTTACAGATGGTTTGCTAACGATCGTTGTCAAAACATTCCCATTTCTGGCCCAATTTTGCAAACCAAAGCTCTACAAGTGGTGGCCAACATTAGTTTGAACAATTTCAAGGCATCAAATGGTTGTTGGAGGTGTTTTGCAAATGCCACTATATATAATTCCGTTTGTTGTCTGGAGAAAACGCAAGGAATATTTAGAACGTGGACGAAACTGGACTTCTCTGGAAAGGTGTGCCAAATCGCAGCTTGGTACTACAAGGAGAAAATGCAAAGCATGCAAGCTAGCCAAGGAAAGACTTACCATTGCTATTCTTTGTTTAGTAATTGGCGAAAAGTTTAAGGCACTATTGATTGGCAAGTCGTAAATGCCACGAGCGTTCAACAAACAGCTACCTCATCGAGTCATCTGGAAGGCAAACTCCAAAGCATGGACGATAGGAATGATATTTCTGGAATATCTTCAGAAATTCAATGCCAAAATGCAGATTGAGAACCGGAAGGCCCTTATTTTTCTCGACAACACTCCTTGTCATCCAAAAATGGAGCTTTCCAACATCAAGCTTGTTTTCCTTCCACCAAACATGACAGTAGGGACCTAGCCTTTGGACTTTGGAATCATATGAAACTTTAAGGTTAAATATCGCAAGATGCTTCTTGAATTTCTTTTATCCCATGAAGATTTGATTGCTTTAGCTGATGTTATAAAAAAAGGTAAATGTTGGTGATGCCGTTGATTAGGTCTTTCAAAGTTGGGAGCGAGTCACTGCTTCAACCATTAAAAATTGCTTTCGAAAGGCAAGTCTAAACGAAGATGCAGTAGAACCAAAACAAGATGACTAATCAGCTCAAGATCAAGAAGAAATGTTCCATTTTGCTAAAGCAGCATGAATAGAAGTGGAGGAAGAAATTGTAATTGAAGACATTCTAGCTTTTGATACTTTGGATGATGGTTGGGAAGAAGCAATCTTGTCTGTGCCACAGGTGGAATTTGAGATTGAAGAGGAAGAACCAGAAATTCTGCTACCCAAACCAACAGTCACGGAAGTGTTAAAATCACTTCAAATTCTTTTGGATTTTATAGTAGCTGATCATTTGGATGAAGTCACTCCACTATTGTCACAAATGCGCAAGCATTTCATAAAACATCGAATGCAAACGTCCAAGATTGTGACAATCGATCAATTTTTTCACAAAACCCAATAAAACACCAATTTTTATTATCACTCTTAGAATGAACACCTTATTACTTTGAACATTTCGAACTAAACATAAGGGTGTTCAATCCAAGCAAGTTTCATTATACAATAACATGAAAATGTTCCAGGGATGATGGGATCATCAAGGGGACGATAAATAACAAAAGAAAAATATCAACATGATGTTGAAATAATGGTGGGGACATGGTAAAGAGGTGTTGGGAAAGGGATGGTGGGAAGATTCTAGGTGGACACAACGGTTTTTCTTCGCTCTTTCATCAATATATAAGTAAATTTGAGCCTAAAACCAAGGTAAATAAATAATAAAAAGTGGAAAATTTGGGTTGATAAAAAAATTACTCAAGAATTAAAATGTGAGGAGGGACACTAAGTACATCCCTCTTGACAACTATTCTTTTAAAATATCAACATGCACAAAAAAATTTCAAAGTTTTCAAAAACTTGGTGTGATATACAATGATAGTAGATATATGTGATTTATGGTTAACATGCAAATTGATTGATTTAACCAGAATATTAAATCTTTGAATGATATAAAATTTGAAATCAAAGCCAAACTTTGAACATGTTTCAATTACATAAAAATAAGGGAAAATTTTATAGTTAATAAATTTATTGTGATCAACTTTTATGGTTTTCAAAGTCTTGCCCATTTCAATTTGCACCCAATTTGTATACATTGAAATATTGCCTACAAACTAGATCACTTTTTTTTTTTCTTCCTTTTTTTATTGCTTTCTTTCCTTTTTCCTTCTTGTAAAACTTTTATGGCAACAAGTCATTCATCTTCATATGAATTTAATTCAATTGATGACACATGTTGAAAGAAAGTTATAACCCTTACAACATATTCATAGGATGTAAAAAACAGACATCATTTAATATATTCACAAAATTTTCAAGATTGTTTTAATAATTTTGATTAATGTAATACAATGACAATTTCAACACACGTTTGTAAAATAATTAATGAAATTTGAAATTTTCATGTGAAGAATAAAATATTCTTAAATATGCCAAAAGACCGTGTATTTTCCTTCACAAAATTTTGTTCTTCAAATTTTTTGAAAATTATATATTTTTACAAATGATAAATTAATGTTAAAACTTCCAAGGTAATTTTTATATTGTAATTTTATTAGGATTTATCATGAAGAAATGACATATGTGATGAAGATAACATTGGTCATAGATGTCCATATAATTAATGTTGCTCCAAATATAATATTTAATTAGTGAATCTAAAAGAAAAATTTAATGAAAAGCTCACAAACTTAATTGATCATAAATACATTGATAAATCATTTTTATTTAGTAAAAGATTTCTGAAAAGGTCTTTTTATATAATTATAATAGCAACATTTGGATTGTTAAACATTGTTATTATCTAAGTAGATGAACTAACGATTTATTTATCACAAGATCACATGGACAAAATTATATTAGTTTATTTATTTATATTATATACACAATCTTGTAACAATGATCAAATGATATTTTACATGTACAATGTATTGTAAACATTCATAACCCTTATTTTATTTTGTTGAATATTGATTTTATGAAACAAAAAAATTTCAAATATGGATTTCAAAGATAATATTGTGCAAAAATATAGTTTTTCAACCATTATTTGATCACTTTTCTTTTGTATTATTTCATCTTGTCAGATTGTTTTATCTTTTGCTTCATCTTGGTTAAATAATTTGATAAATATGTAGGTTAAAAATTTTTAGTTAAAAAAAAAAAGATATTCATGTCATTTGAAACCTCATTGTAGAAGTATAGATGGGATGATATCATATGGCTTGTGTTGTATAATAATGATGTAATGCACAAAACTTGATCAAATGATCAAATTCCATATCAAAATATTGTTTTAGGAAAAAAAAACAAAGAAATAATATTGAAAAAAAGAGTACATCTTTCATTTTGTAATGCAGTAATTTTTTCAATGATTTATTTTCACATAATACACATGTAATTAAATGAACATCACTTGTTGTGTAACTCCTAAATGAATGCAAATTGCAATGAAGGAAAAGAAAAATTCACAAACATAAAAAAGCCATGACAAAATGTTCTCTATCAAAAATCACAATTTATATGATAAAAACACAATTATAATATTTTAAAATTTATGGTCAATTTTCATTCCTGTTTTGTGTTCAAAACACATTTTCGTTGAGTCATTACTAAATTCATAATGTGTTTTCACGTTTGCTCCCTCTTGCCCTTTATGCATATAATTTTCACATAATATTTACATAATTGCAAAAAATCACACAAATTTATACAATTTATGGTTTATGAAAAAAGAAAAAATAAAGAAGAGATTAAATAGCTTGCATAGTATTGAAATGACTTCATCATGGTTGTTTTGACACGCTAAATGTATATAAAAAAAATTCATTCTCACGTTTTACATTGATATTTGTTCCTTTGTTAATAATTTTGAAAATAATGTTAACATATTCACATGAAACCTGATTACACAACACATGTTCACATGTCAATGACATGATATGTTGAAATAACTTTGATATAAATTTTGAATTTTGATCAAAGAATAATAATGATATAATGCAATTTGTAACATACAATAAATTTTTCTTATTTGCACCAAGATTAAAAACATTGACAAAAAAAAAAAGTATATAGTCTTGCAATGCGACTTGAATTGAGTTTAGGTTTAATTAAACTGAATTCAAATAAATTGAATAGAATTTGAATTCAACTAAATTCAATTCAGAAATTAGATTAAGATTCAATTCAATTCAATTCAAAATTCAAATTAGAATTTAAACAATGAGATGAAAATTAACAAAAGAAAATATTCAAAATCTTCTTGTTTGTGAATATGGTGTTAAAATAATAACAATAATAATAATAATACATAAATTCAAAAAGACACCTTTTTCATTCATGCTTTGTCACTTTAGAATATGCTGGCCTAGGGTGCGTGGTATTAGGGTACGAGAATTAGGGTTTGGCGCTCTGGTAGGGCATTTGCTCTCTTCTTGTTCTCCTTCGTCTGTTTTCAGGTGTGTTGCATACAAGCATTTGCGCCAGGAATTCATTTGGCAGGTATTCGGCTTTGAGGATCCGGCAGTTTGTGAGCACCAGAAATCATGGCAACCGCATCATGTAAATTGTCGCCATCCCTTTCTCTCTTTTCTTCCCGCTTTGTGTGTGTGTGTGTGTGTTTGGTCGTCTTTGTCTCCGTCTCTTTCACTGTGTTTTGGTCGGCGCTTTTTTTTCTCGTTCCTCCGTCCGAAATTTTTGAAATCCGATTTCCAGGGGCATGATGTGTGAGAGGTTGTTGAGGCGTGCGAGTTTTCACACGGATCTGCTCTCTCTCTCTCTCTCTCTCCTCGTCTGTCGATGTTTCTTTGCCTTGATAATTATGGAATTCCTTAGTTCTTTGTATCTGACACACTGCCTTGCAACCGAACTTTGAGATGTGTGAATTCTTGTGTGTATGATGATCCTGTGATGATGGTCATATCTGGTTTGCAGCGGCGTTCAAGTCGAGAGAGGATCACAGGAAACAGTTAGAGTTGGAGGAGGCGCGTAAAGCAGGACTTGCACCAGCAGAGCTTGATGAAGATGGAAAGGAAATCAATCCTCATATTCCGCAGTACATGTCCTCTGCGCCCTGGTATCTCAATGCTGAAAGACCGGTACAAATTTCTCCCAGCACTGAAACCCTGCTGCGCATTCATCTTCTTCAAGGGATTCATTTTCAAAGAGTTTTGAGAATTGCCAGTAATGAACAATTTAGCCAACAAGACCTTCAAGTGTGAAACAGTTTTACATTGATGTTTCTTTGTTGCAAGGCTTTTTGAGGTTAGATGCTGATCACCACAGCATGACATTTGTTTGTCACTCTGCAGAGTTTAAAACATCAAAGGAATTGGAAGACTGATGCAAATTACACAAAGGACTGGTATGATAGAGGAAAGAAAGTGTTCCAAGCTGACAAGTACCGAAAAGGTGCATGCACCAAGTATGTAACTTTCTTTGGATATGTTTTCGTGCAAAATCCTCCTACTTGTCATAGCAGTAGCAAGCATTAAGCAAGTCTGCCACTTCAATTGCTTTTCCTTATGATGCACCTTCACATTGTTACAGAATTTTTGCATTTTGTGAGTTTTAGGTTTTCAATTTCAGCAGGAGGGAGTGTCTTTAAGATAAAGATACCTATGTGTCTGACATTTTTTTCGGTTGATCAGTTGTGGAGCCATGACCCATGATGCTAAAATGTGCATGGACCGGCCACGTAAGCTCGGGGCCAAGTACACAAACAAGTTCATTGCCCCTGATGAGAAGATTGAAACTTTTGAGCTTGATTTTGATGGGAAACGGGATCGTTGGAATGGTTATGATGCCTCCACCTATAGCAGAGTTATTGACTCCTATGAAATGCGAGATGAGGCACGTCGTAAGTATCAGAAAGAGCAGCAGCTCAAGAAGCTTGAGGAGAAGAACAGCAGCCTACAGCTGGCAGCTGATAAAGACAGTGATGAGGACGAGGATGAGGATAAAGATGGAGGGGAGGTTGATGAGGCAAAAGTGGATGAGAGCCAGCAGATGGACTTTGCTAAGGTTGAGAAGCGTGTTCGCACCACAGGAGGAGGCAGCACAGGAACTGTGCGGTCAGTTATTTCTGTTCCCATCTTGCAGGGCACATCAGGCTGTCTTAGTTTTGTCAGAAACGAAACATCGGAATTTCTACATGAGGAAGGGATCCTGACAATTTTTGGTACATAATTGCAGAAACCTACGTATTCGAGAAGATACAGCAAAGTATCTGCTTAATCTGGATGTTAATTCAGCATATTATGACCCCAAGACACGCTCAATGCGTGAGGATCCTCTGCCTGACAGCAACCCCAATGAGAAGTTTTATGAGGTGTTCTCCTCACCAGTCCTGTCATAGCTCTTGTGCTTGTTGGTGTAAAAGAGAGCAACAAATCTGGCACTTGATGGGTCAAATTGGTTGTGATTTTCTCATCCCATATGTGAGTTTGCTGTCAGCTGACCGAAGTGTTTCTTGTGCTCAATATTGCAGGGTGACAATCAGAACAGGACATCTGGCCAAGCCCAAGAGTTTAAGCAACTCAACATCCATGCCTGGGAAGCTTTTGAAAAGGGCCAAGACATTCACCTGCAAGCAGCCCCCTCACAAGCAGAACTCTTGCACAGAGAGTTCAAAGTTAAGAAGGATAAGCTTAAGACACAGACTAAGCAGGACATCATGGACACGTATGGAAATGCTGCATCTGGAGACATGCCTCCAATGGAATTGTTGCTTGGCCAGACTGAGCATCAAGTTGAATATGATCGGGCTGGTCGCATCATCAAGGGTCAGGTAGGGTGCAGATCCCACATATGCTACAAGTTGTCCTTGACATAAAGGTCTATAGTTAAAGTCACTTATGTGATGGATTCTGTACTAACCAGTGTTGTAAAAATGGTGCAGGAGAAAGCTGTGCCAAAGAGCAAGTATGAGGAAGATGTGTTTATCAACAACCATACAACTATGTGGGGTTCATGGTGGAAGGACCATCAGTGGGGCTACAAGTGTTGTAAACAGTTCATTCGCAACAGCTATTGTACAGGCCAATCTGGCATTGATGCTGCTGAAGCCTCTGCTGATCTCATGCGTGCCAACATTGAGCGCAAGGAGGCTATTGAAGACAAACCCCAGGCAAAGGAGGAGAAGAAACTTGCTACTTGGGGTTCAGAGGTGTCTGATGATTTGGTCTTGGACAAAAAGAAGCTGAAAGATGCTCTAAAGAAGGTACATTTTACCTTTTTTGGACTTCATTATATGTGAACAGCTCTCTGTGCTCGTGATTGTGCCTTATTCAGAAGCTTCTGTGTTGACTCCATGACTGAAATCTGCCAAAAGCAATTGATGCTTGTGGTGGATGTGTCATGAAGAGGCCATAGTATTGGCATAAGCAGTGGCATGTGTGAGAGCCTAGGATCAACAGAGTGAAATTGATTTACTTGGAGGACTTGAGGATCCACTGTTTTTTGGCATCTATGATCCTAAAGAGGCATGACAGCTGTGAGATGTTTCAAACTGTTCACAAGTGCCATATTGGCTGCAAATGCTTTTCCTTATGCGACTTGGAAGCTTTCTCGTACATATGTGAGGGTTGCTGAAAGATGGTGGGATGAATATTTGTGGCAGGAGGATGAGAGGTTGAGAGAAGAGAAAGATGAAAGAAAGCGCAAGTATAATGTGACATACAGCAATGAGGTATATCTCGTGTCTTTCATTTTGAGTAAATTTATCCAGCACTTCATACCCAATTCCATTACTGGCTACATTTTTTTGTGGTTGCATCACCCTGTTGTGGGTTTTCAGCCCAAAGCAAGTTCTCATTGTCTAACAGTGTTTTTGTGGGAATTGACTGAAATTTTCTTTGTCCAAATACAGGTTACACAAGAGGATATGGAGGCTTACAGAATGAAGAAGGTTCACTTTGATGATCCAATGAAAGAGTTTCTTACGAGTTAGTCAGGGCATGAAATTCAACCATAGAGCAGATGTAGATGCCACGCATTTGAGTTTTGTTGTGCTTCAGTGGCACCCCAAAGTGCACTTTTTAGATAGCCTTCTTCAGGGCAAACCATGCCCAAGAGTGAAGTAAGGTGTTAAAAGTGAGTTTAGAGTGTAGTTCACACAATGCCATTGCTCTTTGTACATTATTATACCTCCTCGGTAATGAAAGTTTGCCAACTGGGGGTGAAATTCCCCAGGACCAATCTAGGTGAGAAAACTAGTCTCCAAACCATCTCAAACCAAGTTAGTGCAGCCCTACTCATCAAGAGCTTTCCAAAGATACCAAGAGTGCAGCATGAAGCATTGTTTTGTTTAGGGTTTAGGGCATGAACCCTTTTGCAACTCCAACCTCAGGATAAGTTGTCATCCCATAACTATTTAGGGTAGGTGTTAGGGTGCTCATTATTTCATCTTTACATCCACCCTTCTGGCAACTTCACATGGGAGCCAAACATCCTCCATACCCCAACACATCACTTGGTAAAATGAGTATGCAAAATGAAATATAATGCAGTGCAAAAGAATGTGTATGAATCCTATATATAAAAGCAAACATGGTGTCTGTCTGTCCATCTATCTGTGGCAACAAAAACAAGACGAGGTCTTGAAACGAGCGAGGTCCTCAAAACCTTCGAGGACTTGAACCGAGGTGGCCAGAATCCTCGATAAAGGACCTGAATCGAGATTCTCAGTACCCGGTCCAAACCTAGAGACGGACCTGAAACGAGGTTCTCAAAAAGAAAACCCGTCGTTGGGGACCTAAAACGAGGTCTTCAGAGAGAAAACCTGTCGTTAGGGTCCTGAAACGAGGATGCACTCCGACTGGTAGTTCTCGATTTTGGACATATTGAAGAAGAACCGACAACCGAACACAGGTTCGGTTCAGTGTTGGGTGGTGCTTTTGAGTTTTTAAAGAACCACTGGTTCAGGTCCTTTAAATATTTCAGACCCTAAGAGCCACCTGCTTCCTGTTCTTTGAAAAAACAGGCCAGGGCAGCCACTGCGGGGGGCCGGGCGAGGTGCCACGGGTGGCTGGAGTGGCGTAGCCATGGGTTGCCCTCACTCGTCTTACAAAAAACAAACATATTTATTAACATTAGAATGCTACTAAGTTTAATTAAAATAAAATTGAACTTAAAACATGGAAAAAATCTTTCACTAAATTAAATGGAAAGATAAACAATAACATCCAAAAGAAAAAAAAACTAAAAATTACAAAAAAAATCATAGTTTAAAAATCATACCTAAAAAAACAATTTAGTGGTGGGTCCAAGCTCTCACTTTTAAACCTCAATAAATAAAGTGGGAACAATATCAAATTGATGAGCAATGATGAGAAGAGCCAAACATCAATGCAAGAAGAATTGAGCAACACATGGGAGCCATGTCAAAAAGGTACTTAAACTTGGAAGAAATAAACTAAGAAAAACAATTAGCTTTTAGACACAAAGGTGATCCATTCATGGGTCACTTGAACACTTGCCCCCTTCTCCCTTGTCTCCTCTTCATTTGACATCATTTTGGCTTTCATTGCATTCCATTTCCCTTCCAATGGTGATCTTCTTTTATTTTGAAGAGATTTTTAGCTTAAGTAGGATTTCAAGTTTATGAAAAATTTATTTGAGATTGCATTCAACCATATACTTCATACGTCTACAACTGGCCCACTAGGCTTTTATATTTCACCCACCACAATAAAAAATGTGAAGTTATCATCGTCCCATGAACAGTGGGCACCCATCAAAGTGATCCTTTAAGGGGGTCATTGTTTTTCATTACCCATTTTCGAGTAGCCCATTTTGCCTTTTTATATATTCCCCACCATAGTTGATGACACCCATATTCTAGGCCCTTCATCTGAAATCATTCAAGCATTTAAAGTCTTAACCTCCCAATTCTAACCCTAGGTCTTTCCATGCAACCCCACATGGTCCCCATCCAATTTCCTTGTTGATTTAAAAAACCCCATTTTTATTTAACACCCCTTTGGAAGGGATCAAAGTTTTGGGCATCCCAATAAGATTTTCATTCGTTTCATCTTTCACCCAAATGTTTTTTAAGAAAACCCTAACCATCCCAAGCTAGATGATATTCAAGTAGCCTATAGGATCCCAATGCAATGTTTTGCACAACAACCTACACAACTTCTTCGATGCATTCCCCCTACCTTGAATTTCATGTTCCACTTTTCATCATTTGACCTCACTTTAGTTCAAGTTTGAAAGCATTTTGTTGACCCAAAGTATTTTGAGAATCCCTAAGGGGCCTTGGCTCGTCATGAACTTTCCCTCCCCATCTCTTTAGGGGGTGTTGACCTCATATTGTTAGCTCACATTCTTCATTAGCATGCCTCGATAGCTAAGCCCCCTTGACACCTCCATTCTTGCCTGGAGGTTTTTACTAAACCAACACCCTTTCCTTCTTAAGGTTATGCCCCATGGAAACAATGGTGATTTCCTGTTTCAACAATATTTATTGGTGATTCATGACCTCTTGCCCTCTTATTGTTTGGGCATGCAATCCTTCTTTCAAACAACTCATGATTAAATAATTTCAATGAACACACTATAATTGATGATTCTAGAAATTTCTCATTATTTGCTTAATAGTGAACACATTAGATATGTAGACTACTTCCCTTTTTGTTTTGATTAATGAACACATTTAAAGTTGGAAATTGGAAGGATTTTTTTGTGTTATCTTGTTATTGAAATTTTCAAAAACTTTTTTTCATGTAATGAACACATTCCATCTAAACATTCCATCCTACTTTGTTTCAATTAATGAACGTTTAACACATTTAAAATTTAGGATTCAAAGATCGTTTTGAATTTTTTTCACTAATGATCACATTAAGGTCAAAGATTTTCAAAAATATATATTTTTATTTATTTATTTTGTAATGAAATTCTAAATTCAAAGTTAATCCTTCCTTTGTTTGAAGTAAATGAAGAAACTTAGGATTTGAATCGGATTAAATATTCAAAGATTTTTCTTGGGTTTTTCTTATTATTTACAACATTAAGGATTAAAACTTCAATGAAATAAAGAGCCAATCATGTTAAAGTTGAAGTCATTTCCAAGGACTGCATTTTCCATGTGGCAATTTTCTATTTGTTTATACTACATTTTCACACAATTTTTCAAATTGAATATCAAATCTAAAGCCAAATGGGCAAGTCCATGATACAATGAGCCACACCCAATTTTTTTGTTCCTTTCAAAAGGACAAGGACTTGAAATTGGAAATCGAAATGACATGCAACCATTGCATAAAATTTATGGTTTAATCACATATTTGATTCGTACAATATATTATTATAATAAAATTTAGTTTCTTTGATTTTACAGTTTATCTTTATATTTATCCAAAGAGTTATTGGAAAGAAAATTATAGATTTTGAATTTTATAATTTATTTATATATCAATTTTAATGATGATTCGAAACCATTTAAAGTCTAATAATTATTCAATCTACATGAATATGAATTTTTTTCCAACAAATCTAGATTAATTTTGATCATTTTTATGTCACTTACTCAGGACTTCAGGACTGGTTACAAGTGTTTAATTAATCTTTTTTCACCTTCAAATGTTAATATAATTGATTCATATTTTTATATGTTATTCTTGAATGTATATTACATCACACTATGTCAATTATATGAAAAACATTTAATCCTAAATGAAGTTAAAAATTGACAAGTGTGTTATTTAGGAGTGGTTACACTTGCAGTGGCTCATTATATTGCAAACTTACCCAAATATGACATATAACATGATAAAAACTCTTTTTTTTTTTGCATCCTTACATTATAATAAAATATGTAATTTTACTTTGAACCATGATTACAAATTCAAAACTATAATTTGAATGGTGTGATATCATTTATAGAACGTAGCTTCTAACTTTATAAATGTGTAACCTAGGTGAAACTACATAAAGTTTTCATCCCAATCCGAAATTGCATCCCTTAAGGTGAAACAAAAAAAGTTCACTATATCAACATCCCGCTTTTCACCATTAACTTGAATGGCTTTCCAAAACACTCGAACATGAATAGCCGGATTTGTCCTAGTAAAGTAAATTGGGTACAATAACGATTTCCTTCATGAAGGAACCATAGGGGTAGTGGGTGCCAATGGTGGATACCATGGTAGGTACCATGGGTTTCAAGGGGAACTTGGTTGAGGAGCATTGAAAGGCACACTTGTGCCTCTAGTCAGAAATCCTCCTCCACCTCTTCTTATGGGTCCGCTGTTGTTTGGGGGTCCACCACCTCTTCCCAAAGGTCCACTTCCCCTCTTGGTGGTCCTCCATTCCCATGAGGAAGGCTACCGTTGTCTTTCATAGGTATCCCACCACTAGAATTAACGAATCCCAATGGTGGGTTTCATGTGGGTAGTTGGAAATAAGGCATTGGATTTTCGGTAGAAAATATGTTGGTGGGAATAATTATTTGGGAAGCCATCGTAGACGCTTTCACACCCTTAATTTTTTTAGTTGTAGCAACTCCAGTAGACATCACATTTGGGAAAAAATATGCTACAAGTCTAGATGTGTTGGGAAAAATAAGTGGAGGGTTTCCTTGGTAATAAGGATTATGAATCATTGTCCATGGGTTGGGGATATTGTAGTTGCTTGCATAGGATGGTCCATAGTTCCCAAGGTATGCTGATGAAATATTATTTCCAATAGGATTCGTTACCGGGTACTGGTCATTCAACATTTGAGTAATGAGGTAATTACAAGCGATTGTGAAAGAAGAGATATGTTCAAATATCACTGGAACATAATTTATTGGAATCTAGGAGCTACTTGAGATGGTAGATTGGGTGGTATCAAAAATTGGTTTTGTCACAAAAATTGGTATTGGGTTAGGTTTGTACGGGCAATTTCCAACTACATGTCTCGGACCTTTACAAAAAGAGCCAATCTGGGCATTGGGTGTGGAATCAATAGTAAAGGTAGGCATTATTCAAATTATTTAACATGAGTCATGCTCCTTGCAAATATTCATTGTCGAAAAGTGATCATTGTTGTTGATTTCGGAAGTAGCCTTCTTTGGAAACTCTACTAGATCCTCGATTGTTTTTTAGAGTTGAAAATTTTCAATCTCCTAGGCTGGGGTATTGGGTACAATAGTTTCTTGGTATTGAAAAACATCATTTTTGATAAGGGGTCTTAAGTTTAAACATGGTTTTGTAAAGGTTTTGTGTCCATAGTAACGACTAATAATCGTTCCACCGAATGAATTTTGGTGTCAATTCGTATTTCTAGTTTTCCTTTTTCAATGTTGATTCCAACTTTTTGCTGTTCTACAATATGAAGAGTAGCAAGGCCTTTTTGATCCATTGTGTGAAATTGTCCTCCTTGACTAGCTAAAGGTATATCCCCACCTTCTCAATGCAACACCTTGTTCATTTGCTTATTCATATTCCTTGTCAATACAATTGTTATATTCCATAAACAAAAGTGATCAACATGTATAATAAAGATTTTTTATATATTTTTAGTTTTGAACCAATCAAAACAAATTGCAAAAAAAATTCAAAAATAATAATACCCAATTTTCTAGGGAAAACAAATAGTATCTATTGAATCTTTCAACAAAAAAGTTATTGGAGTAGAAATTTTGGTTCTATATTTGCAGAATGGTTGCCAAATGTTAGGCCCACCTGGTGAATTCCTAGGTGTTTTTGTGTACTTGATTGAAAATTAGTATAGACTTGAACACCTCAAGTCTCTTTTTGTGAGTGACAAATAGTCATTTCAAAACATGAGAAAAATAATTAGGTAAATAGCCCACCACTTTCTCTTAAAAAACAAGTAAATTGCAGTGAACAACTTTATAGCATTTCCAAAGCTAGTAGTCAAAGTAGGAAAGACAATTTCAACAGCACATAATAAATACTCTTTGAGCAAATTTTTTTTTTTTTTTTCATTACAAGAATTTTAGAATGCAAAAAATTATTTTAAAGTCACTTCCAAAACAAAAGACACAAACGACCTTTCAAACTTCCCCATGAGAAGACTTCAAGGCCTTCAAAAATGGTGGGGTTCTTAAAAAAATGAAAATCCCTAAAAATCTTCCTGAATTCATAATTGCAGAATCTTATCTTACATCTAGAATTTGGAACTAGAGTTAGAAGTGACAATTAATTTTCCAATTCTATAAATAAACATCTCTGAAAATTGGTTTAATACCAATTTTCAATTTTGTACAATTTAAATTAGTTTTATTGTAAAATTGGTAATATAACATTTTCAGTTCCAAAATTACAACTGCACAAAATTAGTTTAAAAAACTTTTTAGCTTTAACAATTTCCCTTAACTTGCAAGTTATAGGTCCAATATGTTCTTCATATCCTAGGCCTTACCATCTTAGGATTGGAAAAACATCAAGGCCTAGGCCTTGCAATCGTTTTATCTTAGGCCTTCAAATTTTATGGTTTTAGGCTTTTAAAGACATTTTTTCCTAAGACACCACATCCTAAGGTGTGGAGGCTAGTGTCCCAAGGAGTAGGTCCTAACCTTTTGATAGGACAAAATAATTTATTTGTCTTGGGGTTTAACCTTAGGACACATGAATTACTCTAGGACAAATAAGACTCGTATGGTTCTTTTTGTATTTCATACAATTTTGATATTTTCAGTGAGGTCATAGGTTTCTTGGACATAAGGTCAAGGTATTTCATGCCTTTTGGGCATGGGTTTCTTAGACTGACTATGGGCTTAATAGGTCCTTCTAGTGAGGTCCTAATCTTTGTGGACATACAGTCAAAGTGATTTCTCCTTCTTAGGCATGGGCTTTTTTGATGGGGAATGGACTTGTTTAAGGTTTTTTGATGAATTCGTAGGCTTTTAGAACATAAGGTCTAGGCAATTTGGGGCTTCTTGGATTGAAGAGGGGTTTGTCTAAGTCTTTTGGTGAGGTTTCAAGCTTCTTGAACATGGGCCTAGGCTTTTTGAACATAGGCCTAGACATTATCCCCAGGCTTTTGAATAGGAGGATGGGTGACCATGAATCTCTTGAACTCAAGAGGCTCATTACTTCTTTGGTAAGAGGGTATGTCAATTTTAGCACTCTACACTTGGGCCAGAACTTTCTAAACATATGCATCAAGGTGGCCCAAGCTTGTTGGGTATGGGCTCGGGGTTCTTCGACATTAAAATGGGTTATTCAAGGTTCAATCAAAACCATAGCCTTATTATAATTGTAAGTATGGACTTCTTGGACATAGGCCTACATCACAAATTTAGTTAGCAACAAATTAATAATGAAAATCATGTGAATGTCGTTCATTCATAGGTTTGTACATTTTTCACACGAATACCATGCATTGAAAACATGTTTGACACACGAATAAATGTGTCGATGGACAAAATACAAACTTATGAATGAACGAATGTCATACAAGTTTCACATCTTGCAATAAATCTATGTCAAATGTGTTTTCAATGCATGATATTCATGCATGAAACGTACAAATTATGAATGAACTAATGTTACATGATTTCCATTTTTAAATCATGACATTTTAAGTTTGTGTAGTAGGCTCCTTGAACACATGCCATTTTCAACACATTACCGAATTAGGCCAAAGGTTTATAGTTAGATGAAAACCCCCAATATGAATGAAGACATATGAAATATATTTCCAAAAATACATAAATATGATATACAAAATTGTGAACAACCCAAGGCCAAATATGCATAGACTTTTAGACCTAAGGCCAAATACGCATGAATTTTAGAACCTAGGGCCAATATTTGTGGACTTTTAGACCAAGGGTAAGTATTGCATGCATTGTTAGACCATGGATCTGTTGAGGTGACTAAAAAACTCTTATGTAATAACACATTTGGAATGACTTAACATATTGTTATGTATGCTCCAAGGGTTTTTGGGATTCCAAACACTTAGATGAGATGTTCATTCCACTTTGATTGGACGAAAATCATGGGCCAAGGCTTGCTACAAGCATGACCTTTTTGCTATTCCATAGTAAGATATTAAGAACCAGGCTCCCACCATTGATGAACAGGCATAATATGTCTCCCATTTGCTTGGAGGTAAATTGATAGATATACAATGCCTTCCAAATTCACTACATATTTTCTTCCTTTGCTTTACAAAATTTGAATGCCAATGAATTTGATATTTATGTAACTTAAAAAAAAATACAACTAAACATTGTTGTCACCCAAAACTCAATACCCAGTTCAATCTTTTCCTTTTGCAATGAGCTAGTTTGATTGGCCCATCATAAAAAAGAAAAACCCAAATCTATGAAGGCTCCATAAATACAAGGTTCTATTTCAAAGCATGGAGTTTCATTCCAAAGTCACATAAGTTTGGCTATTCAAATATGATCACTTATCCATATACACCACCCCCCCAAAATACCTTAATGTGCAAAAAAAAAAAAAACCAAAAAAAAGCAATGTACCAAGAAAAACAAATCAAAGTCAACAATATTTTGAAACTGTGACGATTGCTAAAAAAATTCATTGAGGAATCAAAACATTGAAATGGAGATGGGTAAAAACATGAATTCAAACAAAGAAATTTGTAAGGATTTCACTTGAATGTGAGGACCTTCAAATAAAATGTCATTTTATTAAAAGCTGTAATCCACATTCAGGGGAGTTCATAGTTCAGAATTCAAAAGCTCATCACACAACATGGAAAAATGTTCACACAAGAGCTACTTATTGGAAAAAAAGTAGCCTTGTACAACACATGGACAAATAAGTTTAGGGTTTAAAGATTGATGACCTACCTATATGAACATTGCGAGCATCTAGAAGGTGATTAATTTTTGAAAAATCAATACTCAACCAAGCTGATAGGTTTTAAAACATTTTTTCATGAAATTAAAAAATTGCTAGGTAGGTTATGAACATCCTACCTATTCATCTTTCAATTAATTACATGGGGTGCCTCCCAAGTCCCCTGCCCTTGCCCCTAGGCTTGTACCTATGGATGAAAAAAAGCCTATACGGCCAATGTGATTGTTTGAATGGAAGCCTTTAATTGTTTAGAGAAGTTAACTTGAGTAAAGTGATAGTTAAATGTTATAATAGCCTTAGAGGTTTGTGTCAAGGTGCCAAAAAAAGGAATTTGATCAATGAGATTGTTCAAATCAATGCCTTTACTTGTTTTGAAAAGTTGCCTGTGTGAACAAATGCTTACAAAATGCATGAAATTAAAAAAAAACATAAAAAACTACTTGTCTAAAAGAACTTGGTCTAAAAGGACCCTGTTACAACTACTATTGTAACTTGATGTGTAACTTGATGTAATTACACAATTACTCAGGGGTAAGTTAAATGGTAGGATTCCATAATTTGGTCATGGTGCATTGATTTTCACAAATTATTTTATGTGGATCACATGGGGGACCATGTGATTTTGTTTCCTTGTGATTAATTGTGGAATCACATGGGGGACCATGTGATTATGTTTCTTTGTGATTAATTGTGAAATCACATGGGGGACCATGTGATTATGTTTCCTTGTGATTATTTTATGTGAAATTACATGGGGGACCATGTGATTTTGTTTCCTTTTGATTATTTTATGTGAAATCACATGGGGAACCATGTGGTGTATAAACTTTAGGAAGTTTCTTGACTAGTTTTCTTTTGGTTGGTATATAAGTGGGTGTTAGTGACCTTGAGGGACACCTTCACTTTTACAAAATTATTGTATGAATGCAAAGTTTACTAGAATTGAAGTTTTGGTTTTGAAAAGTTTTAGTTTTGAAAGGGGTTGGTGTTTATGTTTGGTCCATGATAGAAGAATGGGGAGACATATTGTTATGCATAGACAATAGAAGGTTGAGAGGATATTTCTACGATCAAGAACATAGATTTTCATAGCTATGTAATAAACTTACATAGTTTCGGTCCTAAACCAGTTCGTGTTGTACATCTTTTTGGTTCTGTAACCAAGACCCAAGTCTATGTTCTTTGTGTTGTGGAACTTGATTCTATCGTTGAAAATTTGGTAGGAGAAAAGAGGAAAATGAAATAAAAGAACAAATTATTTTTATTTTTTATTTTTTTAAAACGAAAGATGCAAGGTGACTTGTTTATCCCTGAATCATGGACACATTTGACAACATGGGTGGAGGAGATTCAACTTGTGGCAATGGAGATCACAAGAGGCAAGCTAAGCCGAGTTTGGTGCATCATTGGGCGTGTAAAGCAGCATCATGAAGACCATAAACATGAGTCATTTTGTCTGACCCCAAGCTTGCTTTTGGATATTACTTATAATCCTAGGCATGAACTAGAGTTGGATTTGTGGGAATCTAAGAAGATTCACAAAAAAAAGTTGTAAGCAAAAAAAGAAAAGAAGATGGCACGTGTTAAGCCATATGAGAAAATGTAAATAGAAGTTTATAAAGGATAGTGAATGTTCATGAGTAAGTTCATGTTCGTTAGACCTTGTTGAAACCTTTAGATTTTTCATATAAAAAGAGTTGTAGGTTGTTGAAAGAAATAAAAATAATATATGTTTTATTTCTAAGATTA